>Ga0255198_1000147_pt1 | contig 15581 bp, 8 predicted proteins | sample Miss_Law_RepC_8h_FD_188421 | JGI IMG/M metagenome (GOLD analysis project Ga0255198, IMG submission 188421) | Freshwater microbial communities from Mississippi River, Louisiana, United States - Miss_Law_RepC_8h | ecosystem: Environmental > Aquatic > Freshwater > River | place: USA: Louisiana...
AGCGATGTAGTTGAGACCGCTACAGCGACCACAGAGACGCGAGGAGCACAGAGAAGGCAAACTACAGGGGCGGCGAGCGGAGGGGCACGGAACAGTGACGCTTTGGCAGGGCAGGAATTAACTACTGCATCCCTCTGTGTTCAGCGTGTCTCTGGTATTACTTGGCGCGGATGAAGGCCAGCAGGTCCGCCATGTCTTGCGGTTTCAGGGCGGCTTCCATTCCCTCGGGCATCAGCGAGAGGCCGGAGCCGTGGAGTTGTTTCAGGTCGGTGCGGAGGATGGTTTCCTCGGTGCCGTCCGCGCCGCGCATGACGAGGTTGTTCGGCGTCTCGGCGGTGATGATGCCGGTGAACTCGCGGCCGGACTTGGTCTCGGCAGTGTAGCCGAGGTAGCGGGCCTCGACGGCGGCGTTGGGGTCGAGGATGGCGGTGAGCAGCCAGTCGGTGTCGCGCGTGGTGGTCATGGCGAGGTCGGGGCCAATCTCGCGGCCCTCGCCCTTGAGCTTGTGGCAGACGCCGCACTGCTTGGTGAACAGCTCGCGTCCGCGCGTCTCGTTGCCGGCGAGCGTGGCGACGACGGCATAATCCTTGATGACCTTCGCGCGGTCGGCGCTGGTGGCGGCGAAGAGCTTCGTGGCCCGGTCGCGGAGGGCGGCCTGCGGATGGGTGGTGAGCTTCTGGCGCTGGGCGGGGCTGATTTGCGTGGGCGCGACCTGTCCGCGTTCGAGGGCGGCGAGGAGGGTGTCAATCCACGCCGGGCGCGAGAGGAGCGCGCTGAGGACGGCCTCGCGGAGCGCGGGGCTGTGCGCCTTCCAATCGGCGAGCAGGGCGCTGGCGGAGTCGGAGCCGCCGAGCTTGGCGAGCTGCGCGACGGCGGCGGTCTGGATTTCGGCGGGCTGCTGGGGCTTGAGGAGCGTGGCGAGCGCGGCGAGGTCTTCGGTGTGTCCGCTGGGGCCGCGTCCGAGGAGGTTGATTGCCGATTGGCGATTGGCGATTGCGGATTGGGAAACGGCTAATATGCGGGCCTGTGAGTATAGCGGGGCTAGCCCTTCGATGGACTGTCGGAGAGATGGCGTGCCAGCTTCCGCTAAGCCGGCGAGGCTCACCTGTCGGCTTTCGAGGGCATTCACAAGTGCGCCGAGCGCGTTGAATTGCCATGACTCGAACTGGCCGTTGGTTGGTGTCCCGATGCGTTGGAAGGCGTTGGTCAGCGATGACTTGTCCTCGCCTGCGGCTGCGAGGGCGAAAAGGTGCTCCACCGTCGCTGGGTTTGCTCGTGCCAGACGGTTGTGGCTGAAGAACTCATCCAGCACCAAGGGCATGTGCTTGGGAACGGAGGTCAAAACCGCAGTTTGGAATTTGAGGTCATTGGTTGCCCACGGCAGCCGCGCGAGCACTGCTAATAGCTCGTCTCCGCGGGTGAAGGAGCCATGCCCGATTCCAGATTCCGCGAGGAACTTGTGCCTGTCGGGGATTGGCACTTGAGCTCGACGCCACTCGCCAATGCTTAACGCCAATTGGAACTGTTCACGAATACCGCCAGCCCCTCGGCCATGAAAGATCACGTCGCGAAAGCGATGCATCATTTCCGTCATGGTCCGCTGACCGAGATCATAGCGCTCCTTCTCGTAGAAGAACGCCGCCTGTGAGACCATTGGTTCACTAAGTCTGATCGCGTGCTCCTGCACCTCCTTCTTGCCATAATCCAGATAGCGCCTGATGGCTGCTGGCGTCGTTTGGCCTAGGCCGTCTAACGTGTAAATCACCTGGACGCGAACTTTCGGATTTGTCGCCGATGCAAATAGTTCGAAGAGCTTCGGCACCGGCGTGACTCTGTCCCCCGGCTCCACTAGCAGCCGTTGCACCGTGTCGCGCTGCCACCCGCTCGGGGAGTCGAGGGCGGCGACGAGTTGAGTCGTGTTCAGCTTGGCGAGGTTCGGGACTGGGCGGCGCGGCTGGTCCACGGGGACGACGCGCCAGATGCGGCCTTTGTCCGCGCCGGCGCGGAGGTCGAGGCGGGCCTGGGTCTCGGGCGCAATCCACTCGGGGTGTTCCAGCACGAAGCGGTAGAAGTCCGCGATGTAGAGCGCGCCGTCGGGGCCGGTCTTGAGCATCGTGGGGCGGAACCAGTTGTCGGTGCTGGCGAGGAATTCGCGGTCCTGCTCGTCGGGCGCGCGGCGGCTGGTGAAGCTCACGCCGTCGGGCACGAGGACTTCGCGGTGGACGAGGTTGTGCACCGGCTCGCTGATGAAGACGCTGGTGGCGAAGTCGGGGCCGAAGAGGTCGTCGCGGTAGGGCGCGGGCGAGCAGCCGGAGGTGACGTGGTTGACGGACTGCGGCTGGTTGAAGCGGATGGGCGGCGTGCTGATGGGGTAGCAGCGCGTGGAGTCGGGGTAGTTGGCGAGCATCTGCCGGCTGGACTTCACGGCGAGGTGCGGGTTGCGGCGGAGGTAGCGGTCCGGCAGCCAGTAGTGCCAGAGCCAGGTGGGGTTGTTGTTGCCAAACCAGTTGCCCCAGTCGTCGCGCCGCCGGCCGAACTGCGTCTGGCCTTCGATGGCTTCGAACTCGCCGGTGTCCGGGCGGAAGCGGAAGTCGCGGCCGCTGATGGAGACGGGGGGCTTGGGTCTAGCGTCTGGGGTCTGGGGCGGTGCGCCGGGGACGGTGGAGACGAAGGAGATGCTGCCGCCGCTGTCGCCGTTGGCTCCGTAAATCCAATTGTCCAGGCCTAGTTCGAAGCCGTTCACGCGGTGCTGTTGGTTGCCTTCGCGGAAGCCGGTGAAGAGGACTTTGCGCACGTCGGCCTTGCCGTCGCCGTCGGTGTCCTCGGCGTAGAGGATGTTCGGCGCGGCGCTGATGAGGACGCCTTTGCGCCAGGGCATGACGCCGGTGGGGAAGGGGAGGCCGTCGAGAAAGACGGTGGCCTTGTCGTAGCGGCCGTCGCCGTCGAGGTCTTCGAGGATTTTGACGCGGCCACCGCCCGTGGTGGGGACACTCTTGTCCCCAAGTCTCTTCCCGGCAGCGGCGGCATGGGGGACAGGAGTGTCCCCACCACTGCCATTCGGGTAGTCGCTCATTTCCACGACCCAGAGCTTGCCGTCCGCGCCCCACTCGAAGGCGACGGGGCTCATCACCAGCGGCTCGGCGGCGACCAGCTCGACGCGGAAGCCGGGGCGGACTTGGAAGCACGCCTGCGATTCGGCGGGTGTCTTCGGCGCAGGCATGTCGAAGGCGATGAGTTCGGAGAAGGACTTGCGCCAGACGATGTCGGGCAGGTGGGCGGTGTCCTCGTTTTGGACGAAGAGCTGGCCCTTGTGGAACCACGCGCCGTTGTTTCGATGGGCACCAGAACGAACAAACGGCGGAATTGCTTTCTCTGAACGTTGAACGTTCAACGTTGAACGTTCAACGTTCAGAGGGGGCCGTTGCTCGTGGAGCACCTTATGTGACCAACCCTGCGTCCAGCCGAGGTGAGGTTTCACGTCGCGGGCCCAGAGGTAGATGGCGTATTCCTTTTCGTTGGAGAGGAGGAGGTCGTCGAAGCCGTCGCCGTTGAGGTCCACGAAGCGGAGGCCGGTCGGGTCGGCGACAATCTGACCGCCTTCAACCCTTGGCTCCTGATTCCAGGTAACGCCTTTCGGCAAGCTGTAGGCGGCGGGCTTCCAATCCTTCGCTTCATTCGACCACACAATGAACTCGCTGCCAGACACCCTCTCGGTGAAACCATCCCCGTCGAAGTCGCGCGCCACCGAGCCGCCCCGCGTGACCCGCGTGTTAAAGCGCCAGTTGTCGCCAGACAACTCCCACATGGTGGCTGGCATGGCCTGGCTGTTTCGCACGGACCAGCGCGGCGCGGCGAAGCTCGTTGGCTTTGGTCCGAGGAGCAGGCCGAGGTTCGTTCGGGAGCTGAAGTAACCAAACGTCATGCTGACTCCGAGCAGAGGACTCAAGGTGCGCTCGGAATCGAAGTTGAGATTGGTCTCCTTCCACGTTCGCTCCAGCGGTTGCCAGAGCCGCGTGACGATGCGGGTGTCGCTCGGCAGCAGCACGTCCATGAAGCCGTCGTTGTTGGCATCAATGAGCGCGATTCCGCTGCTGGAACCGCGGTCGCCCAGCGCGATAGAATTTGGGGCGAGTCGCTTCAGGCTCGAAACGGCTTCTTGGATTTCGGGCCGGACGACCTCGTGACGAAGCGCGTTGGCGTTCAGCAAATTCTTGTTCAGCCGCTCCACCGCCTCCTTGAACGTCAGGAACTTCACCTTCTTGCCGTGCGTGCGCTCGGCGTGGTCAATGAACTGGATGATTTGGTCGCTCCGAATCCAGCCGTGCGGGTGGAAGATGAAGGTGAAGACGCCTTGCGCGCGGACGACGGCGTCGAGCGCGAGCTGCCAGTCGGCGACGGTGGCGGCGTTGGTGGGGCCGTGGGCGTTGAAGGCCTCCCAGTCGCTCGGGACCATCGCGGGGAACTCCCAGCAGGTGCGGTTGATGACGTAGGGATAGGGGTAGTCCTCGATGTAGGTGCCGAAGTTGGCGAGGGACTTCTTCGTGAGGGCGTTGGTCGTGGCTGGGAAGTAGCGGCGGAATGTCGAAGGGCGAATTTCGAGTGGCGAATCCTTGGTCCGGGACGCGTCCGGCTGCGCGATTCGCCGTTCGCCATTCGCCATTCGGAATTCATCGGTCAAGAGGCACATGACGGAGGAGTCGGCCTGGAGGAAGTGGCCGTCGGGGGAGGTGCGGTTAAAAATCTCGGCGTAGAAGCGCGGGCTGGGGGACTTCATCGAGTCGCAGCACGGCATGCGGAAGGCGACGGGCTTGTTGCCGGGGACTTTGCTCAGGAGGTCCACGCCGCCGTGGTAGGTGTTCCACGCGTTGGTGAACGAGCCTTTCTGCAACAGCGGGCACGGGTGCGTGAGCGTGTGGACTTCGAGCGAGAGGCCTTCCTTGAGCCACGATTCAAGTTGCGGCGTGTCGTTGGTCGTAACGACGTTCGCGAAAATGCTGACGGGCGCGCGGCCGTCCATTTTCTTCAACCGGTCGAGGATGGGGCGGAGATAGGGCTCGTATTTCTTCGAGTCGCGCATGTCGTCAATCGCGAGGATGACGACGGCCTCGACGCCCGGCTCGCCGACCCATTGCGGCGTGATGAGCTTGGGGAAGTCGCGGTGCGGGTAGAAGGGATTGTCCTCGTCGAGGTAGGCGAGGCGGTTGGCGTTGGTGGAGAACGGGGCGGCGGAGAGCACCGCAGAGGCGGGGAAGACGCAGAGAAGGGCCGTCAGGCGGAAAAGCCAAACGTAGGAACGCGGGTGCATGGTGAACGGACGGTAAGCCCGGCCGCGCGAGTCAGACGAGGTGAAAAGGGCCACGAGGAGGTTTGCCACGAAGAGGCACAAGAGGCGCAAAAAAAGCGCCCTCGTTCGCCTCCTTTTGCGCCTTCTGTGCCTCTTTGTGGCTAATCCTTCCCCTCGCGGCTCACTTGGGAATGTGGTTCAGCGTATACCAGAAGGTGTCATTCACGAGGCTTTCTCCGGTGGCGTTCTTCACGTCGAGGCTGCGGACCATCGTGACGTAGCCGGGTTTCAGGCCGGCGAGCTGGAGGCGGACTTTGAGCTTGTCGGGCGAGACGGTCGCGCCGGCGACCTTGATGACGGTGGCGGCGTTCTCCTTGCCTTCGTGGTCAATCTCCGGCGAGCCATACTTGGCGTGATACTTGTAGCCGTATTGCGTCACATCGTAGCTGTCGGCGTTCGCGGCGGCCTTTTCCTCCACGGGCTGCGTGAAGGTCAGCTCGAAGCCGTCGCGCAGGGCATGAACTTCCTTCACCTCGAACGGCAGCTTGCCCGTGTAGCTGATGCGCTCCAGCGCGAAGTCCAGCGGCGCGACGGCCTTCCACGAGACCGGGGCCTGGCAGCCACCGACGTAGAGCTTGCCGTCCGGCCCGTAGGCGAGGCGGTTCACCCCAGACTGGAACTGCTTCAGGAACGGCCACACCGCGCCCTGATACTCGCCGTTGACCTTCTCCAACTGCACGCGCGTGACGATGGCGTTCTGGAAATCGCCGACCATGAGCTGGCCCTTGAACGGCCCGAAGCGGTCGTCGGTAATCTCCGCAAAGCCCGTCACCGAGCGCGCGAGCTTGTAGGGGAACCACACCGCCGGCGGGTCGAAGCGCGTGTGCTTGCCGTATTCCTCCTGCGGCGCGGGCCACGCGCTGGGGTGGCCGTAGAACTTGCTGGGCGTGACGTGGTTCAGCTTGCACGCGGCCATCCACGCGCCCTGATTCTCCGAGACGAACACGTCGCGGTCGGGGCCGAAGGTGCCGATGCCGTTGGGCTCGCGGAAGCCGGAGCAAATCGTGTCGAGCTTCTGGCCGTCGGGCGAGATGCGGAGTCCCCAGCCCATGTAATTCGCGTCCCAGCGGCCGGCGTGCCCGGCGTTGGCGAGGATGAAGTTGCCCGCCTTGTCGAAGACCGGGCCATAGACGAAGGCGTTGTAGCTGCCGGTGTAGCCCCAGCTTTGGTTGAGGAAAGTGAACCATTTCGCTTCCAGTCCGGTGTCCGAGTGCGTGAGTTGCACCAACGCCAGTTTCGTGCCGACGTAAATCTTGTTATCGCGTGCGACGAGTCCCATCGGTTCGCCCAGTCCCCGCGCAAAGCGGCGATACTTGGCTTCGTGTGTCGGTCCCTGCGCCTGCTCAACAATCCAAACCTCGCCGTTCCATGTGCAGACGGCCAAGTCGCCGTTGGGGAGGAAGTCCATGCCAGTGATGAGCAAGTTGGCAGACTTGGGAAGCGAAAAGGACTCTGCTTTGAACGAAGCCGAGGAAGCGCTGCTGGCGCGGCGAATGGCTTCGCCGGTGAGAACGAGTTTGGTTGGCGTGGTGTCCTCGGCAAACCGCTCACGAACGGTTTCGAAGAGTCCCTTCGGCAACGGGCCAGAGCCAATCCGTGTGGATAGCGCCACGGCCGACATCGGAGTGCGAACGGGTGGGATTCTGACCCAAACTCTCGTCTCGAGCCCTTCGACCATGTCACGGGGATGTCCCTTCTCGGCACCGAATTCGGTGGCGCGTTCGATTTCGTAGCGGGCCTGTCCGACTTCCGCGAGAATCGCCGCATTGCAATCTGACTCGACGGATATCGTCAGGGCACCTTGCCCGCGCTTAAGCGAAATACTTGAGTCTGACTTCGAGGTAATTTCCGCTCCCATCTCGGCATGAGCAAGGAACCAAAGCTCACTCTCCCGCTGACCGAACTCCAATACGCGCACAACATGGTGGGAGCCGAAGGCAAGGGGCGTTTCCCGGATTCGCAATGTGCGCTCGTGTGCGCGTAATTCGTGAACAAAGGCCGTCGGAGTTGGCCATGAATTTACAGCGAAGAAACGCGCCCCTTCAGGCAAGCTGGCGCTGGGTTTCTCCGGCTTCTTCCCCACCGCCCACGGAAACACCGGCGGCATCGTCCACAGCACCGTGCCGTCGTTCGTGCTGATGAAGGGCGACTTGGGCAGGCCGTATTGTGGGCCGAGGAGCGCGAGGCCCTTGCCCGACCAGACGGTGTGCGTGCGCAGCAGCGCGGTGTCGAAGGCCAGGTGCAGGTTCGTCGCCAGCGGCACCACGATGCTGCGCGTGCTCTGCGGCATCGGGGCCATGCGGAACGGCTGGTCCGGCGGGTCGTAGTGCGGGATGACGGGGGCGGCCTTGGCCTTGGCCGCTTGGGCGTGAACTGCTTCCGGGGTCGTAACCGACAGGATGAAAGCGGCCAGCAGCAGGCATTTCATGGAGCTAAGCATGGCGCATTTTTGAAACAGGTCCGTGAAAAGGGCGAACCATTTCGAGGGTTGAACCGGAGGTGGGGCGCGGCTGGGTGCGAATCGCCACCGCAACGCATGGCTTGCGACCACGTGGTTCGGGGCTGATCGGAGCTATCCACGCGCAACTCGGCGACTGCAAGTCGCCGGCACTCCGCCTTGGTTCAGGGGCTGAAATCGCGGCCCTTGGCAGGCCGTTGGTTCTCTCCCCGCTCCTGCGTCGCAGGGCGAGGGTTCAATGGCCGTGGGGCGGGTGCCAAGCTGCGCCTCACGCGGAGCGGAACCCTGCTTTTACATTGCAGCCAATGCGCTGCCGGTTTTGAATCCTGCCACAACGCTGCCATGTCCAACGCTGCCGATTCCAACGCCCGCCGCATCCGCTCCATCCTGGTGGTGGACGATGATGTGGAGCTGGCGATGATGTATAAGGAGCTGCTGGGCTCGCAGGGCTACATCGTCAACACCGCGCCCAACGGGGTGGAGGCGCTGAAGAACATCATGCGTTACGAGGTGGACGCCATCATCTGCGACATGATGATGCCCCACATGCCGGGTGACATGTTTTACCTGGCGGTCGAGCGGGTGAAGCCGCACCTGTGCCAGCGGTTCATCTTCGTGACCAGCTATGAGGGCAATCCGAAGATTGAGGCGTTTTTCAAGAAGGTGAACGGCATCGTGCTCTACAAGCCCACCACGCTGGGCAAGCTGATGGGCACGCTGAACCTGTTGAACCAGCGGCTGGCCAACGCGGAGAAGAAGGCCGCCGGCGCGGGGTGAGGTGGATGTCGGGGGGGCCGGCCACTGCCCGTCCACGAAACTTTCTTTCGCCCCAGCCGAGCAAGGCCAGGCGTTCTCAACCGATGCGCCCCGTGCGGAAGCAGGTTTGACATCGTGTCAAAAAACCGTTCGCATCTTGCCGTTACAACCACCGCACACGCATCCAATCCCCTTCCATGAGCAAAAAATACAACGTCGGAGTCATCGGTTACGGCTGGGTCGCCACCGCGCACATTCCCGCCATCAACGCCTCGGCGCAGGCGCAGGTCACGGCGGTTTATTCCTCGCGCGCCCAGGACGGCGCGGAGTTGTCCGCCAAATACGGTTCGCCCATCACGACTTACACGAGCCTCGACGCGATGCTCGCGGACCCGGCCATCAACGCGGTGTCCGTCTGCTCCATGCCCAGTCTGCACGCGAAGCACGTCATCGCCGCCGCCAAGGCCGGGAAGCACATCATCATCGAGAAGCCGCTCGCCATGTCGCAGAAGGACGTGGACGCCATGGTCGCCGCTGTGAAGCAGGCCGGGGTCAAGACCTGCGTCTGCTTCGAGTGTCGTTACAGCAGCCAGTTCCAGGCGACCAAGGCGGTCATTGACCAAGGGTTGCTCGGCACGTTGCATTACGGCGAGGTGGACTACTACCACGGCATCGGACCGTGGTATGGGCAGTTCCGCTGGAACACCTTCAAGAAGGACGGTGGCAGCTCGCTCCTCACCGCCGGCTGCCACGCGCTCGACGCTTTGCTCCTCTGCATGGGCAGCGAGGTGGCGGAAGTCACCAGTTACGACACGCGGTCACAGAGCAAGATCTTCAAGCCCTACGAATACACGACCACGAGCGTGACGATCCTGAAGTTTAAGAACGGCGCGGTGGGCAAGTGCGCCGCCGTGGTGGACTGCCTCCAGCCTTACTACTTCCACACCCACCTCGTCGGCAGCGAAGGCAGCTTGCTGGACGACAAGTTCCACTCGCAGAAGCTCGGCACGAACAAGGCGAAGTGGAGCCAGCTCTCGATGAAGATGCTCGACTCCGGCGACGTGAGCGACCACCCGTATCAGACCCAGTTCCAAGCCTTCTTCGACGCGCTCGATTCCGGCAAGGACATGGCGTTGACCAGCCTGGCGGATGCGGCGGCGAGCCATCGCGTGATGTTCGCGGCGGACAAGTCCGCGGCGACGGGGAAGACCGTGCGGCTGTAGCCACGCGTGGCGCGGGCAAACGGCGTCCTGCCCAAAAGGACTGCGGCCGAACTCCGGCCTACTTCAGGTTGAGCGGGGCCGGGCCGGGCGTGGTCGGCTGCAAGGCCCCGGCGGGAGCGGTGGCGTTGAGCTGCGTGAGGATCTCGTCGGTGAGGTCGGGCAGGTTGGCGTTGAAGAGGACGATGGGGGTGCCCACGGCGCTTTCGGCGGCGCTGTCGAGGACGGCCCCGTAGTTCGCGGTGCGGGCTTTCTTGTTCACCACTTCGCGGATCTCCACGACGATTTTGTCCCGCATGATGCGCTGCTGCTCGCCGAGCTGGGCGCGGGCGCTGCGGTCGAACTGGGTGATGCTCTGCTCGATTTCCTGGATTTCGCGGAGCTTGGTTTCGGCGCTCTTCTTGCGCTTGTCGCGTTCTTCCTGCGAGATGACGGAGTCGCTCACGCTCTCGACCAGTTTCTTGTATTCGTCGTTGGCTTTCTGGTAGTCGGCGACCATGTCCTTGCGCTTCTTGTCCAGTTCGCCCGCCTTTTCCTTGAGGTTGAGGTCGGCCTGCTTGGTCTTCCAGTAGCCGTCAAAAACCTTCTTGAGGTCCACGACGGCGATGCGGTCGGCCGCTTGCGCGGCGAGGGGCAGGGTGAGCGTGGCGGTGAGGAGCAGGACGGACAGGAATTTCATGAGTGGCTGCGGTGGGCTTTGGAGTGCGGTGGCGGGGAGGAGGCTGGGTCAGAAGTCGCGGGTGAAGCCGACGTCGAAGTTGAAGCGGCCGCTCTTGTTCTGGTTGCGGTCGGTGGTGAGGGGGATGCCGTAGTCGAGGCGCAGGGGTCCGAGGTTCGGGATGTTGATGCGGAAGCCCACGCCGACGTTGTCCTGATAGAGGGTTTCGCCCCTGGCCTTGTTGGGGTTGAAGCTGAAGGAGCTCGCGTAAACATTGCCGATGTCGTAGAACATCGCGAAGCGGAGGCGCTCCACGAGCGGGATGCTGTATTCCACCGAGCCGAGCCAGTAGGTGTTGCCGCCAAGCGGTTCGTTGAGCGAGTCGCGCGGGGCCACGTCCGAGAAGCGGTAGCCGCGCAGCGTGCGGGGACCGCCGAGGAAGTAGCGGTTGAAGAGCGTGATCGGGCGGCTGTTGTAGCTCTCGATGGAGCCGACACGCCCGATGATTTCCCAGGTCTGGCCACTCCAGAAGCCGGGGAGGTATTGGGTGCCGCGCAGTTCGAGGCGGTAGAAGTCCGCGTCGCCGCCGAAGGGTCCACCCGCCAGTTCGGAGATGAGTTCCACGCGGTGGCCGCCCGAGGGGGTGAGGCCGCCGGTGCGGGTGTCATAGGTCAGACCGGCCCCGATCTTGGAGACCAACTGGCTGCCGGCCTCGGCTTTCAATTCCGGCGAGGCCCCGGGGTCCACGTTCTTGATGCCGACGTCTTCGATGGTGTAGCTGACATTGCCGCGCACGAAGTCGCTCCAGAGCGCCTGCTCCAGGCCAAGCCGCATGCCGGTCTGGGTCTGGTCGTAAAGGGTGCTCTGGAAGCTGGTGTTGCGGTGATAGAGGTCAACGCTGAAGGCGAGCTTGCGGTCCAGGAACCAGGGCTCCGTGAAGCTCATCAGGTAATCTTGCCGCCGCGAGCCGTAGCTGGCGCGCAGGCGCATCTTCTGGCCGCCGCCGGTGAACCACGGGGGCTTGAACAGGTCGAAGTTGCCCTGGGTGACTTCGACAAAGCCCACGACGCTTTCCACGGAGCTGAGGCCGGCGCCCACGGACATGTTGCCGGTGTTCTTTTCCTCGACGTTGACGACGAGGTTCTTCCGGTTGGGCACGTCGGTGGGCTCGGGTTGGGCGTCCACCTTCTCGAAGTAGTTCAGGTTTTCGAGGCGCTGCTTGGAGAGCTTCACGCGGACCATGTCGAAGGTTTCGCCGGGGGAGATGGCCAGTTCGCGGCGCAGGACCTTGTCCTTGGTCTTCACGTTGCCCTTGATCTCGATCTTCTCGACGAAGGACTTGTCTTTTTCATCCACCTGGTAGGTGACGTCGATGTTGCCCGTCTCGGTGTTGGGCGTGCGGACGGCGGTGACGCGGGAGTCGATGTAGCCCTTGGTGCCGTAGAAATCGCGCACGGACTCGACATCCTTGCGCTGGCCTTCGGGTGTGAAGGTCTTGCCTGCGGTCATCTTGATGTCCCGCTCGACCTCGGCGCTGGGGAAGAGGTTGTTGCCCTTCACGGCCACGGTGCCGACCTTGTATTGCTTGCCCTCGAAGAGCTGGAACTTGATGACCAGCGCGTCGGGTTTGGGGTTGTCGAACTGGATTTCCTTGATCTCGAAGTCCAGATAACCCTCGTTCCGGTAGAAGTCGGCCAGCTTTTCCTTGTCGTCCTCGAACTGGTCGTCCTTGAATTTGTCCGAGCCGGTGAGCCAGGAGAACATCCAGTGCTCCTTGGTCTTGAGCACCTTGGCGAGGCGCTTTTCGGGGAAGGCGGTGGCCCCGACGAACTGGATGTCCACGACCTTGACCTTGGGGGCTTCGGTGATTTCGAAGGTGACGGCACCACGGCCCGCGTTCTCGTTGATGTTCAGCTTGTATTCGACCTTGGTGCGCTGATAGCCGGCTTTCTGGTAGCCCTTCTGGATTTCCTGCGCGTCGGTGAAGAGTTTCCGTTCGTCCAGCGGCTGGCCGATTTTGGAGGTGAGCTTGGGCTGGAGCTTGGAGGTCTTGAACTTCGTGTTGCCCGTGAACTGGATGTCGGTGAGGAGGGGTTTGCCCTGCACCACGTAGATGAGCTTCACCCCGCCGTCCGCGCGCTCCTCGGCGACACGGATGTTGTAGAAGTAGCCGGTGTTGTAGAGGTTCCGCACGTCGTCATCCACGCTGGTCTTCATCAGCGGGTCGCCGATCTTGACGCGGATGTTGGCGCGGATGAGCTCGTCGCTGGCGGCCGCCGGGCCGACATGGCGGACCTCGATCTGCTGGACCCGGGGCGAGGCCACCTGGCCCTGCGTCTGGGGCACCCAGTGAATGAGCAGGGCAAGAAGGACGCAGTAGCGGCGTAGATTCGGTTTCATGGTCTGGTCAGATCAGAGGCGGGAGTTAAACCACAGCCGGGGCCGGATGAACACTGTTTTTTGGCGCGTGCCGGCTTACGGGGCGCAGCTTGCCACGGCCCCCGGAGCGGGCGGAGCGCGGGTCTGCGACCCGCCGTAACGACCGACCCCTCCGCCGCGCTGGCCGGCGCGAACGGCCGCGGGCTAGGGGCGTTGCTGCGGGTCGCAGACCCGCGCTCCGGGGGCAGGGGCTGCGCCCCGGCTTACTCGCGGGGGGCGTCCTCGTCGGCCACCTTGGCGGCGCTTTCATAGCGGGTGAAGCCTTTGAGGAAGGTCAGATGCACGTCACCGGTGGGGCCGTTGCGCTGCTTGGCAATCAAGAGGTTCACCGGCACGGCGTCGTAATTGGTCTGCTCGTTGGGTTCCTCTTCGTCTTCCTTGCCCATCTTGGGACGGTAGAGCAGGCCCACGAGATCGGCGTCCTGTTCGATGGAGCCGGATTCGCGGAGGTCGGAGAGTTTGGGTTTCTCGCCGGGGCCGCGTTTCTCCAGTTCGCGGTTGAGCTGGGCCAGGACGATGATGGGCACCTTGAGTTCCTTGGCGAGGGCCTTGATGCCTTGCGAGATGTCGGCGATTTCCTGCTGGCGGTTCTCCGCCTTCTTCGCCGTGCTGCGCAGGAGCTGGAGGTAATCAATGACGAAGAGCTTCACGTCATGCTGCTGGTGCATGCGGCGGGCCTTGGCGCGGAGCTGGAGGATGCTCAGACCGGCGGTGTCATCAATGAACAGGGGGCAACTGGCCATGCGGCCGGCGACGCTGGTGAGCTTGGGAAAATCGCGGTCGGCCAAAAAGCCTTCGCGGATGTCGCGCAGGTTCACGCGGGCACGTGAGCAGAGCATGCGCAGCACGAGCGAGTCGGCGGACATTTCCAGGCTGAACACGCCCACGGGCAGCTTCAGATCCATCGCCACATGCTCGGCGATGTTCATGGCGAGGGAGGTCTTGCCCATCGAGGGGCGCGCGGCGATTACGATCATTTCCCCGCCGTGGAAGCCGGTGGTCATCTTGTCCAGATCCGCAAAGCCGGTGGCGATGCCCGTGGTCTGGCCCTGCCGGGAGTGGAAGTCTTCGATCTGCGCGATGGCCTTGTGGACGAGATCCTTCATCACGAGGCTAACGGTCTCCTCGCGCTCCTCGCTGATGTGCAGGACTTCCTTTTCCACCTCGTCGAGCAGGGCCTCGACATCACCCTGCTGCTCCTCGTCGTAGATGCGCCCGATGACGCTGGAGCAGGTCTGGATCATCCGGCGGAGCAGGTGCTTCTCGACGACGATGTCCGCGTAGAAGGGCAGGTTCGCTGCCGAGGGCGTGGCGTCCACGAGCGCGGTGAGGTAGGCCACGCCGCCGATGGCGTCGAGCTGGCCCTTGTCCTTGAGCCGCTGGCGCACGGTGATGAGGTCAATCGCCTCCTTCGCGTCATACATCGCCACGAGCGTTTCGTAGAGCGACTGGTGGCGGAGGTCGTAGAAGGCGGCAGAAGCCCCGGCGTAGGGACTGGCTGGAGGCGCGTCACGGCGGGACTGTGAGGAGTTGGCGCTGTCATCGCGGCGGGATTTGAACTTCTCGACGCAGGTGCCGATGGCGGCGTTGGGGTCGAGCAACATGCAGCCCAGCACGCCCTGCTCGGCCTCGAGGGAATGCGGCGGCAGGCGGTCAATCTTGGACAGATCTATGGCCGCGTCCTTCCGGCGGCGGGTGCGCTTCAGGTCGGGTGGCGCGGATGCGGCCTCGGCGGACAGTTCAAACGATTCACTCACGAGCGGTGAGAAGACGGCAGATGGCCCCGCATGGCACGGCCAACTTATCCCGACATGTTCACAGCTTGTTCACAACGCCTCCGCCGCCTCCGGGATTTCCCGACCCTAGAAACGGATTGTCAGTTGGGGGGACAGTGTTACCTTCCGGCCATTGAAGCGGCACATGCGGCAGCTATGACAACTCCTGTAGGTCAACCCGGCGATGACGAGTGGATGAAAAACTCCGCCCTCTACCGCGAGTTCCTCGCCGAGCGCGAGGAAATCATGAAGCACAAATGGATCGAGTCGGAGAAGGCCCGGCAGGACATTGGCTTCGAGCGCGCTCTCACCGACTGGATCGTCAAACACCGCGCCAAGTGGCGCAAGGGCCGCCACGGCCAGTCCTGAACTGCCGGACGCCTCCGTCCCGGCGCTTTCGTCTCCCTCGCATGCCTGACGCTTTGTTGCTTGATGCCACCGCGCTTTCCCGCGCGCTGGTCCGGATCGCACACGAAATCGCCGAACGCAACGAAGCCAGCCGCGAGGTGGTCCTAGTTGGGGTGCAAACCGGCGGCGTGCATCTCGCGGCCCGGCTGGCGCGGACCTTGGGCGAGATTTGGAACCAGCCAGTTCCCAGCGGCACTCTGGATGTCAGCATGCATCGTGACGATCTCGCCAGCCATCTTGCCCCTCCGGTCCACGCCACGCAGATGCCCGGCGACATCACCGGCAAAACGGTGGTGCTGGTGGACGATGTGCTCTTCAGTGGCCGCACCACGCGCGCGGCGCTGGATGCCTTGAATGATTTTGGCCGTCCCCGGCGCGTGCAACTGGCCGTGCTCATTGACCGCGGCCATCGCGAGCTGCCCATCAAGGCGGACTTCGTCGGCAAAAACCTGCCCACGCGCGCCAACGAGCATGTCAGCGTCCGCCTTCAGGAGACTAACCAGGAAGACGGCGTCTGGCTGGT
>Ga0255198_1000149_pt1 | contig 15540 bp, 9 predicted proteins | sample Miss_Law_RepC_8h_FD_188421 | JGI IMG/M metagenome (GOLD analysis project Ga0255198, IMG submission 188421) | Freshwater microbial communities from Mississippi River, Louisiana, United States - Miss_Law_RepC_8h | ecosystem: Environmental > Aquatic > Freshwater > River | place: USA: Louisiana...
GAAAAGAATTCAGGTCTTTCTTGGGTCGCGGAACTCAGTTCGATTTTATCGCCTAACCTCGTCAATGAAGCTCGCTTGCAGCGAGCGATTGAGCGAAGGCCTCGTTTTGAAAAGGGAACTTCTCCTGAGTTCAATGCCTTTACATGGACCTCGGGGCAACTCAACTATTTGCCTAATGGACTCGATGAATTCTCCTGGCAGTTCGTTGATAACCTGACCTATTCCAAAGATAACTGGACCATCAAGGCCGGAGTGGACCTTCAATCCTTTGACTTTACCAATACTTTCTATCGCTATCAGAATGGCTCTTTCACCTTTTTTAATGTCGGCATGGCCAACAAATGGAAAACCGCTCCTACCACGTTGACCTCCACAGATAGTATTTCGTATACGGGCGCTTTTAGTGATTATGGCGGAGCGATTGCGTACGCTTCCAAACTCAATAGTGGCTATGGTCAAATCCAAAGACAGGGCCTCATGGATGGGAAGTTGACCCTCAATGCAGGACTTCGATACGTCAAGGAAATACAACCGAATAACCCTCGCCCCAATGCTCAGTTTATGGGCCTGGATCAAGCCAATAGCTCCGATGCCCTCGACCCCCGGGCAGGATTTACCTACGATTTAGGCGGTAACGGTAAAACGTTAGTGAGGGGGGGCTACGGCCATTTCTCTTCTCCGAACCCTTCGTTGACCGTATCGAATACGATGAATTCCAATGGTATGACCACTTCAACCTACACCATTGCCAATTCCTCTACCAACTTAGCGCTTTTCCAAACGGGTGTTCTGTCAGCAGCTCAACGCTTATCCGGTAACACGCTGAGCCGTGTTACCCCCTCCCTCCTTTCCTCCTTGGGAACGGCCTCTAAGACAGGGCAAGTCTGGGATCCAACGAATGAGATGACCAAAGCGAAGCGAGCGTCCATTGGTTTTGATCATGTGATGGACGATGGATTAAAGATTGGAGCCCAGTTGGTTGCGGTTGATTTTATTAACCTCCAGTATTTTGTGAACATCAATTTGTCACCACGAACAGGCACGATCAATCCCGCCGGTACCACCGGGGCCGGTACCACCGGAATTATTTCAGGAGGACGCTATAACGATGGGTATCCGGTCGGTACGCAATTGTTTAGTTTTGCCACCCGCCCAGGATCCGCTGTAGTTCGAGGTCGTACGCTTGATTTCACCGGATTTGGTAATGTGTTCATGACGCAAAACGGGGGACGTGGCCGGTATCATGCCCTCATCCTCACGGCTGAAAAACGATACAGCAACGGAGCAGGATTCCTGTCGAACATCACCTGGAGTCAGGCTCGAGATAACAATAGCAACGAGCGCTCCACCGCCAGTGGGTCAAGTGACTCTAATATCAATAATCCTGCTGATCCGAATGCAACGTTTTCTTATAGCGATAATGATCGCCGTTTCAGATTTGTCTTCGCCGGCTTTTCGCCCTTGTTTTGGGGGATGAAAGGTTCTCTCAACTTCAGTTACACGAGCGGCCGTCCCTTTAGTGCCATTGCGAGCGCTGATTTGAATGGTGATGGAAGTTCGAACGACTATGTCTTAGGCACCACGCGCAATGGATTCCGCCAACCGGGACAAAAATTCCTCGACGTGCGCTTAAGCAAGAATTTTACAATCTGGAAAGGGTATGATGCAGAGCTCTTTGCAGATATTACCAATATTATGAATTGGGCTAATTTCAGAACGGGCCTTACCGGCGGTAACCCTAGCAATACGACCACCGGTGTCTTATTTTCTTCCACCTTCAAAAATTTAAACTTGGTGGATCGAAATACGCGAGACGTTAACTTAGGGGTTCGAATCCGATTTTAAAGTTTCGTTCAAATCGATTTTAAAAAAAGAGCGCTTTCAGGCGCTCTTTTTTGATTAACGGGGGCCGAGCAGCGCGGAGCCAATCCTGATTTGATCACTGCCGTGACGAATGGCTGACTCAAAATCTTCACTCATGCCCATGCTTAGTGGGATCTTGGTTTGGCTAGTCTGCTCCATATCTCGTCGATAGCGATCGCTATCCCGAAAAGCTTTGTCCTCACCGATCGGAGGAAGGACCATCAGTCCTCCAAAACGGAGATAAGGCGCGCGTGCAATAAAGTCCAATAGCAGAGGGACCTCGGACCTTCGACAGCCCTTCAAGGGCTCTTGTTCCCACAGATCAACTTGGATCCAAACGATTAAATTTTTCATGAGACTCTGACTCTCTCGATCTAAACTTTTGGCTAATCGAAGGGAGTCAAGAGAAAGAATGGTCGAACAAAGTCGAGTGGCTAATAAAGCTTTATTGGTTTGGAGGTGGCCGGTAGCGACCCATTCAGCATGAGGCAAAAGTCCTGCTTTGGTTTGGATCTCTTGGATATAGTTTTCCCCGAATCTTCGAAAGCCGTGAGCCTGCAAGGTCTCTATAACCTGGGGAGGCTTATGTTTGGTCACTGGAAGAATATCGATGGATTCCGGATCACGACCCAAATGTTCGGATGCTTTTTTCACACGCGCGCGGAGGTTTTTTAGATTACTTTCTAAGTCCATTTGAATTCAGGTTATCCCTGAATAAACCCCTTTATACGAATTTACTCAAATTTTTTAACCGCCCCATACGGGCTAGGCTTTTCAAACTAAGTTCAATGATCATAATTTTTAGTTATCAGTATCTGAGCGCTGCGATGCATAAAATCTAAATTATTGTACTAAAATCGTTGTTAATGTTGAAAAAATTAGACTTGACTCTTTTAAGACTTAGGGTAAATTAGCACTCTAGGGGTTTGAGTGCTACTCACCCATTTACCCACCATTTCTATTTAGGAGGATTTACCTTTATGAAATCAATCACCCCCCTTCACGATCGAGTCATTTTAAAGAGACTGGATCCCACGGAAACCCTCAAAAGCGGGATTGTCATCCCGGATACGGCCAAAGAGAAGCCCATGGAAGCGATTGTGGTAGCTGTTGGCGAAGGCAAGTATGACGAGGCAGGTAAACGTATTCCCATGTCCGTCAAAGAAGGCCAAAAGGTTCTCATTGGTAAATACAGTGGAACCGAAGTGAAGCTAGATCTCGAAGATCACGTCATTGTGCGAGAAGACGAAATTCTTGCCATCCTCAATTAACTATTTTTCTAAGGAGTATTAACACATGGCTAAATCAATTATTTATGCAGAAGAAGCCCGCCAAGCGATCTTGAGAGGGGTCAATAAATTAGCGGATGCCGTTCAAGTCACGCTAGGTCCCAAAGGACGCAATGTCCTCATTGAAAAGAAATTTGGCTCTCCCCTCATGACTAAAGACGGCGTGACGGTGGCAAAAGAAATCGATTTGAAAGACAAGCATGAAAACATGGGTGCCCAGCTGGTTCGTGAAGTGGCATCCAAAACATCAGACATCGCTGGCGATGGGACCACCACCGCTACGGTGCTGGCTCGAGCCATTTATCGTGAAGGCATTAAGGCCATCACGAGCGGGGCGAATACCATGGAAATTAAACGTGGAATCGACACCGCCGTGGAAACCATTGTTAAGACGATTGATAGTTTTAAAAAGCCGGTCGAGGGTAATGCTATTGCCCAAGTCGGAACGATCTCAGCGAACGGAGATGCTGAAATTGGAAGCATTATTGCCGATGCCATGGCTAAAGTCGGGAAAGATGGCGTCATTACCGTAGAAGAAGCCAAAGGTCGTGAAACCGAATTGACTGTGGTTGAAGGGATGCAGTTTGATCGTGGGTACCTTAGCCCTTACTTTGTTACCAACCCTGATCAAATGAAGGTCGAAATGGAAAATCCTTACATTTTGACCTATGAAAAGAAAATTTCCAACATGCGCGATTTATTGCCCTTGCTCGAGCAAGTCGTCAACAGCCGACGCCCGCTTCTCCTGATTGCTGAAGATGTGGATGGCGAGGCCTTAGCCACGTTGGTCGTCAATAAAATTCGCGGCACCCTTCAAGTTGCTGCGGTTAAGGCACCAGGTTTTGGTGATCGTCGAAAAGCCATGCTCGAAGACATTGCTACGCTCACCGGCGGCAAGGCAATTACCGAAGATTTAGGCCTTAAGTTAGAGAACTTGACCCTTACCGAACTTGGCTCAGCTAAGAAAATTGTCATTGATAAAGAAAACTGCACCATCGTTGAAGGAGCCGGAAGCGGAGAGGCTATTCAAGGTCGCGTGAAGCAGATTCGAAGCCAGATTGATCTCTCAACGAGTGACTATGATAAAGAGAAACTCCAAGAACGACTGGCCAAACTCGTGGGAGGCGTTGCTGTAATCAAAGTTGGTGCCGCGTCTGAAACCGAGATGAAAGAGAAGAAAGCACGCGTTGAAGATGCCATGCATGCAACCAAAGCGGCCGTCGAAGATGGTATCGTTGCAGGCGGTGGCGTCGCCCTCCTGCGATGCTTAGCCGCAATTCAGGCCTTGAATCTCAAAGGCGATCAAAAGAGCGGAGTGGACATTGTACTTCGCGCGATCGAGGAACCTTTGAAGCAAATTGCCAACAACGCCGGCGTCGAAGGCTCCGTGGTTGTCAATCGCGTCAAAGAAGAAAAAGGGAACTTTGGTTTCAATGCAGCCACTGGTGAATACGGCGATATGGTCGCTTTTGGTGTAATCGATCCTGCTAAGGTCACCAAATCAGCTCTTCGTAACGCAGCTTCGGTGGCTTCGATGATGCTCACGACGGAGGCCGTGATCTCTGAAATTCCAGAGCCTAAGGCGCCTGCAGCACCTGCAGCTCCTGGCATGGATGACATGTACTAGAAGCCTCGTAATCACAAAAAAGCCTCGCGGAATTTGCGAGGCTTTTTTTGTATCTGAGCGATCGTTTGCTATCCTTAAACATCCCTGGGAGATCCATGAAAAAAATTGCTGTTTTTGGCTTAGGTCGTGTGGGTAAATTGGTGGCTCTTATGCTGGCCGATGAAGGTTTTGATGTGGTCGGTGTCGATCAGATTCCCCCTACATCTTTTTCGCTACCTTTCCAGCAAGTGAATGTTCAAGACGAAAAATCTGTGAAAGCTATCCTGTCACGGGTTGATGCGGTCGCAAGTTGTCTACCCTATCATTGGACGCTTCATCTCGCCAAGTTAGCGTATTCTCAAGGAGTTCATTACTTTGATCTCACTGAAGATCGTGAGACCACCCTTCAAATTCAACAGTGGTCAAACTCCGCACGAGCCGTCCTGGTTCCCCAATGCGGTCTTGCCCCCGGATTCATCTGTATTGCGGGCGCTGATTTAGTCAAAGGCCGATCCGATATCGTTACCCTAGGGCTAAGAGTGGGAGCCCTTGATGCGAGCCCCAAGGGATTCTTTCGCTATTCTCTTACCTGGAGTCCCGAGGGGGTGGTCAATGAGTATCTAAACCCCTGCGAGGCAATTGTAGAAGGCCAGATCATGAATGTGCCTGCTCGTTCTTCCTACGAGTTGTTATCGGTAGACGGAAAGCCCTATGAAGCAGCTTCGACAAGCGGCGGTTTAGGGACTCTTTGTCAAACTCTCTTAGGTCAAGTTCAACACGTGAACTATAAATCGATTCGCTACGTCGGTCATTTCCAGCGTCTAGAGCTGCTTTTTGATAACCCATTCCTTAAGCCTTACCGAAAAATATTAGGATGGGGCCTCCAACTCTTTTCGGGCACGACCTCTCACGATCAAGTGTTGTGTCAGGCTTTCGCTATCAACAAAGAGGGACATCGATCCACCTTTGAAAAGGTTTATCACCCTATCGTAGTAGGGGGAGAATCCTGGAATGCGATTAGTTGGACCACAGCCGGAAGTTTAGTAGCCGTCATTACGCTGGTGGCCCAAAATAAATTACCCCAGCAAGGTTTTATCGCCCAAGAATCCATCCGCTTTCAAGATTTTCTATCTACTAAAACGGGGAGTTTATTTAAATAGGCTTTACCGAATAATTCGGTGAGCTTTGACCGTCTTCGATCCTTGTATTTCAAGGTAGATGGCATGAAGCTGGGGATCGGCCTGAGCCACTGAAAATCGCGTGGGGCGGCCCGTATAAAACCGATCAAGACTCGCCTCCTTGTCCATGCCAATGACCCCCCCATAGGGTCCAGTCATGCCAATATCGCTCACAAAGGCCGTTCCTCCAGGGAGTATCTTTAAGTCCAGGGTCGGGACATGGGTATGAGTCCCTAAGACGGCGGCTGCTCGACCATCGGCATGCCAGCCCATCGCTTGCATTTCGCTTGTTGCTTCGGCGTGCATATCTACTAATGTGGCCTCGGCTTCAGAATGGGCAATGGCTTGGTCAAAGGCTCGAAAAGGGTCATCGCAGGGCGGCATATGAACGCGACCCATAATGTTAAGAACAAAGAGGGATCCCGCAGAAGAGGACTTAAGAGTGATAGCCCCGTGCCCTGGGGTATGGGGTGGATAATTGAGGGGTCTCAGAATTCTCGGCTCACGATCGAAGTATTTATCTATTCCTTTCACGTCGAAGGCATGATTACCCGTGGTAATGACGTCGATACCGAGGTGATCAAACCAATGGGTCGCAATTGCTTCGGTAATCCCTCTCCCATGAGCAGCATTTTCCCCGTTGACAATGACATAGTCGACAGCCAATTCTTGCCTTAGGCCTAAAAGATGAATGTCCAGTAGGTTTCTACCCGGTTCGCCAAAAACATCACCTAGCATTAACAGTTTCATAGTACTTAAGCGTAACTAAAAAAAGAGCGGCCTAGGCCGCTCTTTTTTTAGGACCAAAGCCCTGTTAGAAACTCAAACGAACACCCAATTGCACTTGTCGAGTTTGACCGACGGAAGTGGGGGAGGGGGTATTGTAAGTTGTTCCATTGGTCGCGCGGATAAAGTTGAAAGTATCCATGCGATTGAAGAGATCAAAGACCTCGGCAGACAGGGTTAATTTCGCCTTACTCATCAGCGAAAAATCACGGCTCAACTTCAGATCCACCGTGGTGTAGCTAGAACGGCGAAGACTGTTGCGACCCGTATCCATGCCCAACCAATAGAGACGATCATTCCCACTAATGCCATCTCCATTAATATCGGACCCGACAGTTACAGAATAGGGGGTACCCGAGGAGTAGCGAATGTTGACACCACTCATAATTTTAGACGGCGCATGGAAATAGTTGAAGAATCCCGTGAACACATGGCGACGGTCGGTGTCGGCATAACTGTAGTCCGCCATCAGGTTTTGAGTATTTTGAACTCCGTAACTCGAGAAGTTGCGTTCGTTCGAATCGTTATCTCGGTTGACACTCCAGGTGTAAAAGAATTGACCGGAGAAAGGACTGTTAGACTTATCGAACTTGGCGCTCAGGGTGATGGCTTGGTAGATACCGGAGGCATCGGAGACATACATCATCATCTTGGCAAAATTGGCATTGGGTCGGGTGCTGGGGAAAACCATACGACCGTCTGAACCCACGGTGGGGGTTCCCAAATTGATATCTTTGAGGCGCTCGAGTTGATTGGCTCTGGCGTAGACGGTATTGAGGCCCAGGGTCCAACCTGTATCGTAAGCCTTTTCAACGCTCAGGTTTAAACGATCGGTGATGGGGTTCTTAAAGTTAGGATCGAAGGTAAAAATGTCTCCCTTCGGGGCCGAAGAACCTACGGGCATGCTGCTAAACGCATAGGGGTTCGCATAATTGAAGGTCGCTCCTCGCGTAAATCCTGGATAACTCGCGACCAAAGCGGCTTGGTTGGTCGAAGTGAAGCGAATTTGAGTGGCTCGAACACCATTTACGGTGTAGACCTGGTATTGGAAAACAGCGGGGGTTCGAGAAGTATAGCGACCCGCATTGAGCCGAACGACCGTTTTGCCTTGATCGGAATTAGGAGTCCAGGTCAAGCTGAGTCGGGGATCAAAAGGGAACCAGCCGAACGGAGATTCCGAAACACTGTCAGGAATACGGGCTGTCAATGGGGCGGTCGTCGTAGTCGGATTATCAAAGTTTGCAATGGCGAACGAAGGATTTTTTTGTTGATCCTGTCGTAGTCCTACCCCAAGTTTGAATTCACTATTAAGTCTGAAATCACCCTGAATGAAGTAAGCTTCTTCTTGTCCGGAGGTGTCGAAATAGCCCGACTGTATCGCGGTGAGACCCCCTAAGCCAAAGCGTTGATCATAAGAACTCCAATTGCCGGCTCTGAAATCTGCGATGTTGCTAAAGCTATACGAACCATTGGCGGTTCCAGCAAAAATTTCAAAGATGCTGGTCTTGTTAAAGTCCGCCCCTAGTTTAATGGTGTAATTAGGCGCAACGTACGTGATCGTTTCTTGAATTTGGAAGCGTTCCTGTTCATATTCACGGAAGAAATTATTACCCCCGTAGGATCCAACATTGCTAATTGAAACTCGAGGAATAGACGTTCTCGCAACGCGGGGAAGGCTGTTACCCGATTGACTGACACGGAACTCACTCAGGAGGTTGGATGAAATCGTCCAATTCCATTGCCCCACGAGGGATTCGGTATCGACAATATCAGGAGTTGTATTCTCAAAGGCGGTGTTAGATCCGTTGTTGTAAATTCCTTTAAACTCTGATTGGTTATATCGAAGAGTAAAAGTGTTGTCTGCGTTGGGAATCCAATCTAAACGAGCAAAAAAGACATTGGAATCTTCGGGAATGGAATAACTCCCTCCCTTGGATGCTAAAACTTGATCCGATACTTGAGTCAAATCCAACGTGAGCGGCAGGGAGCTGGTTCCCCAGGCAAAATTATTGTTGGTTGTTTTACGCTGTCCATCGTAAGCCACAAAAAAGAATAATTTATCTTTAATGAGCGGTCCGCCAAAAGAGAAGCCCTGTTGGATGGACTTGAAATCTGCTAGGGTGTTCGATCCGGCAACGCCAAAACTAGGACGGAGAGCGACCAAATTCTGAGGGCGTTTGTAATAGAAAAGACTTCCCGAATATTCGTTGGTTCCTGATTTGGTGACGGCATTAATATACCCGCCTCCCATGCGACCGTATTCCGCCGAGGCACCGTCGGTGACCACTTGAAATTCTCGGACGGCTTCGATGGATACTGTAAAAGGAGTTTTGCCTTCAGCGGAGCCTACGGCGCCACCAAAGAAAGATTCATTATTATCCGCCCCGTCGAGGTTAACTGACGTATTCACACCTCGTTGGCCTGCGATGGCCAAATTACCTCGATTACCCTCAACAATCACTTGGGGAGTCAGGGTTGCGAAATCCAAGAAAGAACGTCCCGCTACGGGTAGGCTGTTCATATTTTCTGGAGAAATCATCGTGGCTGCTGAGCTTCGACTAGGATCGACTGAAGAAAGAGCAGAGAAAACTTCAACGGTTCGCTCGGTTACCGATGCGAGTCGAATGTTGAGAGGATTGGAACCACTGAGGCTTAAGTAGAGCTTCACACCCGAGGCCGATTGATAACCATCTTTACTCGCGGAGGCGACATAAGGCCCCACAGCCATGTTCGCAAATTGGAACTGACCATTACTCTCGGTTCTAGAGGTACGCACCTGACCGGTTTCTTCATTGCGCAAAGTAAGGACAACGCCAGAAAGAGGTTTGCCCTGGGCGTCGGTCACGCTGACCAAAACTTGGGAAAAGGCACTCTGAGAATAAGCGGGTACTGCCGAGGCCACAATGAGTGCCATGAAGGCAGAAGATGTTAGTTGCGATTTACGCATAAAAAGTTCCTCCGGTATTTAAATATAATACTTCACTTTAGGGCCAAATCTTTAGTTGTGTGGGGATTAAGCGCCCCTAGGCTTTAGACAAAAACCACCGAAAATGTAAGGTATTCTAGAAGGGCTTGTAAACCCTCCCTTTTGAATATCCTTAGCGGATTCCCCTTGAATATGTCTAAGTTTCGCTTTTTCATAGTTTTAGCCCTTTTTTGTTTAAGTACCTCTTTTCTTGTCTCTCAGGGCATTCTGCCCCTCAGTGAAATTCAACCCGGGATGCGAGGGCAAGGTAAAACAGTCTTTTTAGGATCCAAGATCGAAAGATTTGATTTTGAAATTTTAGGTATCCAAAAAAATACTTCGCCCGGTCGCTCAACGATTTTGGTCAAACTCTTGGGCTCCGACATGAAGGAGAGAGGTGTTTTTGCGGGGATGAGCGGAAGCCCCTGTTATGTTAATGGAAAACTTATTGGCGCCCTGAGTTCGGGTTTTGCTTTTGCTAAAGAGCCCATTGCCGGGATCACGCCTATTCAGTACATGTTGGATCAGCTTCTGGAAATCCCAGACCAAGCTCCTCAGAATACCCCGTTGATACTTCCTAAAATAGATCCCCCCAAAGTCTTGAAGTCAGCCCTGAATGGATCCATGATTCCTTTGAGTGAAGTTTGGTCCGAGGGCAGTCGAGACTCCTTCAACCTTCTACTCACGGGCACCCCGCTATCCGCGGAGGCAAAATCTTATTGGCAAGGCTCAGGTATTCGCTTTCTGGACGCAAGTGCGCCCCAAATGGCTAAAGGAGATGATGACAGTAGTCCCATCGAACCCGGAGGCACGGTCGTCGCCAGCTTAGTGGAGGGGGACCTCGATATTTCTTCAGCAGGAACGATCACCTATATCCAAGGCAAACGGTTATTGATGTTTGGACATCCACTCTTTAACTTGGGGTCCCTTCAAGTTCCCATGCGATCAGGATCGGTCTTGGGCGTAGTTTCCAATCTCAATTCCTCTTTCAAGTTGACTGCGCCAGGAAAAAATATAGGATCAGTGAGGCTCGATCGAAATGCGGGAGTTGGTGGCCTATTGGGGGCTGAGTCGAAGATGATTCCTTTGCGGCTCGGAATTAATTTAGGGGGAAAGAAAAATCTCAACTTGAGCTTCAATATGATTGATCATCCCGTCCTAACTCCATATTTTGCTGCCACCATTCTGTCTCAATCCCTCGAATCAAATATTCGCGGGTTAGGGATGCAAAGTTTGAGTCTCCAGGGAAATATTAAACTCACGGGCTACCCCCCCATTCAGATCGAAAGTTTTGTGGCTGACTTAAATTCCAAGCGACTCTCGGATTATTTAGGCGGAATTCTTCAGTCGATCTGTTTTAATCCCTTTGAAAAGCCTCAATTTGAGGGCATTTCTCTGACCGTAAAAGCTGAGGAGCGGCTCGATCTCAGCGCGGTCGTGGGTGCACGTATTCTCACGTCTAGGGCTAAAAGAGGGTCGCCCCTTCCGATCACCCTCGTTGTTCAGAATATTCAGGGTCTCCGAGAATCTTACAACTTTTCTATACCCATACCCTCCTCGGCTCAAAAGGGTAAAACGTATCTTCTAGTCGGCGATGGGTTATCGATCATGTCAGCAGATCCCGATCAATCTTCAGTTCAAATTGGGAGTTTAGGAGACGTTGTTCAAGTACTCAATAGCTCTCTAAAAAATAATCAAGCATACGGCCTTCTCGTGCAATCCTCCAAAGGAGCCGGCCTGAGGGGTGATCGAATCGAGGGCATTCCGCCTTCCATCGCAAGCCTCGTGGGTCCTGAGGACGGCTCTAAAGATACCTCGCTAAAGCGCAGAATTATCGGACGGGCGCTGATTCCGCTAGAGCGGGAAGTGCAGGGCTTAGTCACGCTCGAAATCGAGGTTGAATAATGTTTAGACTACTCACCCTCCGATTTAAAATTATTATTTGTGCACTAGGGACAGTCCTTTTAAGTGGCCAACAGATAACTAAAAATTTTAATTCCTTCAATGATTGGCAAAATGCTGAGTTCAAAGGTCTTCAGGTCAATGCCCAAGGGGTACTCAGTCTTGCACCGACTTCTCGTCGAATCATCCAAGTTCCTGAGGGGATCATTTGGGCTTATTTACCTGATGGGCTCGGCGGCGGTTATGTATCGGCTGGAAACGAAGGGAGAATCTTTCGCTATACCGGAGGCCAGTTAAAACCTTTCGTTCAAATGAAGGGTGGCATTGTTTTTGCCATGGCGCGCCTAGGAGAGGATCTTATCGTCGCTCCGAGTGGTCAGGGGAGATTAGTTCGCATTAACTCGCGCGGAGAAAGTTCAACCTTTACTCAAATTGACGCACGTATTATTTGGCACCTCGAGGTTGAGGGCCGAGAAATCCTTGCCCTTGGTGGGGGAGAACGAGGGGCTGTTCTTATATCAGCTCGCGAGGGGTCAAGTCGGAAACTCGCCGAGATGACAGAAGAAATTACTTTTACTGCCTTCGCGCGAGATGCTCGTGGTGCCTATCTCTTAGGCACCCATGGCAATGGGCTAGTCGTTAAATATAATCGATCCACCGATCGTTTAGAGACCCTGTTTGATAGCGGAATGGATGAAGTTCGAAATTTAGCCGTCTTTGATAATCGGGTTTTCGCAGCTGCCAACAGAGAGCGACCCCCGCAGCCCAACCCGCCTAAAGAGTCACCCGTTATCACTCCTAAAGATATTTATTTTCCAAGCGATCCAAGCGAAAAAACAAAAAGTATTTTATTTGAATATAACTTAGATACTAACGCTTCACGAACGCTTTGGCAAAGTCAGCAGAGCTTTGCTTTCGCTCTCACGACTTGGAAAAATCGCTTACTTTTAGGTACGGGAGATCGATCGAGAATATTTTCTTTTGATCTTCAAGATAGGATGAGTCCCGAGCCCCCGTTTGCACTGATTCAAGAGTTGAACTGTGCTCAAGCCACGGCGTTTATTCCTCAGGGTTCAGAAATTTACGCCATTGGTTCTAACCCCGGTGAAATTTATGCGGTCTCAGACAATAGTTCTACCGAAGGCTACCTCGAGTCTGAAATATTGAGTCCTTCGGTTCTAACCCGTTGGGGAAGGGCCTATGTAAGTTCAAAAACTCCCGAGGGAACGTCTGTTGCCCTGCAATTTCGTTCAGGCCAAACACGCTGGCCCGATGCGACATGGACGGCATGGTCCCCTCTGTTGAAGTCAGGCGAACGTCCAGGGGTTCCGCCAAGTAAGTTTGCACAGTTCCGTATCAAGATGACAAGTTCCATCGGAGGGATAAGCCCTGAAGTTCGTGAGGTCAAACTTTTTTGGGCACTCGAAAAGTCAGGACCTCAGGTTAAATCAATCGAAGTACTGCCTCCCGGTGTTTTTATTACGAGTAACCAAAAAGATCTAACCACAATTCCCATTCGCCCCTCTGAGATATTGACTTTCCTCGACAATGAGGACGATGAGTATGATTTCTCGAAAAAGTTTCGCCTAGGGATACAAGGTTTTATTTTTGACTTTCAGCCTGAAGCAATGGGGCGACAACTATTTCGAATTACTCTTCGGGATGAAAAAGGGGTTGGAGTTTCCTTGGAGGAGGCTCTGAATAGCCCTCTCTATGCCTTCGATACAACCTCTTACGATGAGGGCGCGTACCGCCTTGAAGTTGTTCCCGTGAATAGTTGGGCAACCCAAGGAGTGAATCAATCTAATGCCGTCCTGAGCCCCGTCTTTATCATTGACCACAAACCCCCTCAAGTAGAGAAATTATCCCTAGAAATTACTGACCGGAGACTCCAGGCACGGTTTCTTCTTAGTGACCTTCGATCGGTGGTGAGCCAGTGCTTAATCAGTTTTGATGGACAGCAGTGGCAACCCGTCTTGCCGGATGATGGGGTCTATGACCAAACGACTGAAGAATTTATTTTGCAATTAGATCTTTCTCCACAAACTCCCACGCTTTTTTTTATAAGAGCCATGGATGATCATGCAAATGAACTTACCATGAGCTATGCACTCCCGATCAGAAAGCAATAGTCATGAAAACTTTCCAAGAATTTTGGCCCGAATATCTTAATCAACATCGTCACCCTACTAATCGACTCCTCCACGCCTTCGGCACTCTCTTTTATTTATTTATCCTTTCACTTGCCTGGGTGAATGGGCAATATCGATGGCTATTCCTAGCCCCCCTTTTTCCTTACGCACTAGCTTGGTATGGTCACTTTGTTATCGAAAAAAATACCCCGGCTACCTTTTCGCACCCATGGCTTTCCCTTCTTGCAGACCACAAAATGAGTTATTTACTTCTGACGGGTCAACTCGAGGCTGAGTTGAAGCGGCTTCAAACCCATGACTTTACTCCCTAGGACCGATGAAATTTAGGCTTTCTTTTTTCTAAAAAAGCGGTAGTTCCTTCACGTGCTTCCATAGACTCAGCTATAAGGCCAAAAAGACTAGCCTCCTGTTCAAGTCCTTTGGCCAGGGGTAGGTGAAGTCCATCGCGGACTGATTTAAGGGCTAGAGCGACCGCCTTGGGCCCCCTACTCAAGATAGTTTCTGCAAGTTTGTTTGTCTGCGTATTTAGTTCCGTTGCGGGATAGACGCGACTCACGAGACCCATTCGCAGGGCATCCGCTGCGGTAATCATCTCGCCGGCCAGGATCATATCTAGAGCGACGCCCATCCCGACAAGGCGTGCAAGACGTTGTGTTCCACCATATCCGGGAATGAGGCCCAGACTGACCTCGGGCAAGGCGAAGCGCGCCGATTCTGAGGCAATACGAATGTGGCAGGCCAAGGCAAGCTCACAGCCCCCTCCAAGAGCAAAGCCCTGAATGGACGCCAGGATGGGCTTGGAAGACTGTTCAATGAGATTAAATACCGACTGACCTCGAAGCGATTGAACCCTTGCTTGCTCGGCTGTAAGGCAACTTAATTCAGCAATATCGGCTCCAGCAACAAAGGATTTTTCACCTGCTCCTTGGAGGACGATAATGCCCACCGATGAATCCTGATTGAAATCCAAAATAGAGGACTCAAGTTTTTCCAGTACTTCATTATTAAGAGCATTGAGTTTATCGGGTCGATTGATGATGATTCGGCCTAAGTGATTTTCTATGCGACTTTCGATCACCGACATTAGCACTCCTAGTAATGTCCTAATGATATCTCTCTGTCAGAGAGGGTTTCAATTAAGAAACGCTATAATCAAGTCCTATGAGATGGGTCCGACGAAGTAATCAACGCGGGTATTTCGACCATGGATGGCTTAAAACATGGCACACCTTTTCGTTTGGCCAATACTACGACCCTAACTTTATGGGCTTCGAGTCCATTCGAGTCATCAATGAAGACTTCGTTTCTCCGGAGAACGGATTCGGAGAGCATGGGCACCAAGACATGGAAATACTTACCTGGGTCCTTGAGGGACGCTTGTCTCATGCCGATTCATTAGGAAATCAGGATACGATCGTTCCTCTTCAAGCCCAAATCATGAGTGCAGGAACGGGCATACGCCACAGTGAATTTAATGCCTCACCCAAGGAAGGCGTTCATCTCCTTCAAATTTGGATTACGCCTGACCGTCAGGGTTTAAGACCACGCTACGATCAGATTCAACTCCTACCCATCCAAGTTACTAATCGCTGGGCAGGGTTGGCTTCTTGCGATCCGGTCGAAGGAGTTCTGAGAATTTTTCAAGACATCGATATTTTAGTAACCCGGATGGATCGAGACCGGACGGCCGAGATATCTGTAAGACCCGGCCGCTCCGCCTGGGTTCAGGTCGCACGAGGAGAAATTCTTCTAGCAGGAGAGCGCTTAACCGCGGGCGATGCAATGGCCATAAAAGTTA
>Ga0255198_1000185_pt1 | contig 14071 bp, 14 predicted proteins | sample Miss_Law_RepC_8h_FD_188421 | JGI IMG/M metagenome (GOLD analysis project Ga0255198, IMG submission 188421) | Freshwater microbial communities from Mississippi River, Louisiana, United States - Miss_Law_RepC_8h | ecosystem: Environmental > Aquatic > Freshwater > River | place: USA: Louisiana...
TGTTCCGGCGAGCTGTCGTCGTCGAAGTCGAGTTGGCCGCCGTTGTGCTCCAGGGCCTGCTCGATTTGATCGGTGAGCGAAGCCACCCGTTGGTAGCCGGAGGCGTCCAGGCTCAGGTCGAGCTTGCCACCCTCGCGGACGGTGCGCACGAAGCCGTCGAGCACCTGGCCGGTCGTCAGGGGAGTCGAGAGGTTGTCGTGGTAGAGCAGGCCGGGATGCGCGTTTTCCACAATGGCGTTGTAGCCCAGCGGGGTCTTGCCGGTGATGATGAAGCGGACGGCATCGCCTTCGCGGTAATCGGGAAACTCCTTGCTCAAGTGCCGGTTGAGCCGCGCGCTGGCGATGATGCGGTCGGTCTTCGGATCCAGGCAGACCGCAACGACCACCTGCTGGCCCGCGCGCAAGGGGACACCCTGCTCGCGGAAGGGCAGCAGCAGATCTTTGGGCAAGCCCCAGTCGAGGAAGGCGCCGATCTGCGGGTTGACCTCCTTGACGCGCAGGCAGGCAAATTCTCCGACCGTGGCCAGCGGGTGCTCGGTGGTGGCGATCAGGCGATCCTCGGAATCGCGATAAATGAAAACTTCGAGCCGCTCCTGTTCGGCATGGTCGTGCGGGACATAACGGCGGGGCAGCAAAATCTCGCCGAGTTCCTCCCCATCCAGAAAAAGTCCGGTGGTGGATTCCCGGGCGACGGAGAGCCAGTTGCGTTTGCCGATGGATGCCATGCGGGTAGAGCCTACTCAGGCTTGGTCATGGACGGGAGCAAAATGCAACCGGCTGGTCCGGCCGCGAGCTGCGCCAGTGTGTGAGTTGAAGCCAGGCCCGAGCCCGGTCAGTAGGTGGCCCGGCCACCGGAGAGATCAAAGACACTGCCGGTGCTGAAGGAGCAGTCGTCCGAGCACAGCCAGGCAACCATGGCCGCGGCCTCGTCCACTTTGCCGAAGCGGCCCATGGGGATCTTCGAGAGCATGTAGTCAATGTGGAACTGCGCCACCTGCTTGAGGATGTCCGTCTGGATGACGGCCGGGGTGATGCAGTTGACCAGGATGCCCTCCTTGGCCAGTTCCTTGCCGAGGGACTTGGTGAGGCCGATGACGCCCGCCTTGGCCGCGCTGTAATGGGAGGCGGCGGGATTGCCCTCCTTGCCGGCGATGCTCGCGATGTTGACGATGCGCCCGTATTGCTTCTCCAGCATGATGGGCACGACTGCGCGGCAGACGTAGAAGACGGCGTTGAGATTGGTGTTCACCACGGCGAGCCATTGTTCCGGGGTGTATTCCCAGAGCTTGGCGTTGGCCCCCGCGATGCCCGCGTTGTTCACGAGCAACTCGATGGAGCCAAGTTGCTGCTTCGTGGCGGCGGCGGCGGCGCTGACCGCGTCCGGGTCCGTGAGATCCACAGTCTGCGTGGTCACGGTGCCGAGGGCGGAAAGCTTCTGGCTCGCGTCCTTCAGGGCCTCGGCGTCGCGGTCCCAGAGGCACACGCTGGCCCCGGAGTGCAGGAGGCGGGTGGCGATGGCGAAGCCGATGCCGCGCGCGCCGCCGGTGACGATTCCGTGTTTTCCCTTCAAGTCGAGTTGGTTCATGGGCCGCTTGGTTAGCGACTCGCGTGGCGGCGGACAAGCAACTTCTGCGCGTCGGCGGGCGGTCGGCTACTCGTTGATGCCGCAGTGGGAATAGTCCGGCAGGATTTCCTGATGGGCGGGCAACGCCGCGCCCCGCCGCGTGATCCGGGCGATCTCCAGCACATGTGGTCGGGGCATGGGTTTTTGTTGGGGGAAAGGCCAGGCCGCCTTGGCCGTGTGGAGGTAGTCGGGGGTGCTGGGCGCCACTTCGTTCAGCTTGTCGTTCCAATGCGTGGTCATGGGAGCGACGTTATCCACCGCCGGTCTTCTTGCCCATTGGTGGCCGGCCTAAATTTCACTAGCCGTCCTGCCTAGGCGGCTAAGGGAAATGCCTACCCGATGCCGGGGGTGGTGGAAAGGCCAGCGCAGAACGACTGCGCGCTTATGTGGGCTGCGACTCCACCCAGCGGACCGCGAAGTGGACGAGTTCGGGGCTGGTGGCGAGCTTGAGCTTGGCCTTGATGTTCACGCGATGGACTTCGACGGTCTTGACGCTGAGGTGGAGCTGGTCGGCGATTTCCTTTGTGCTCCGCCCCTGGCCAATGAGCTGGAACACCTCGAACTCGCGGTCGGAGAGGTTTTCCACGGTGCTGCCAGCCTCGGCGGCGCGGCGGCCGGTGAAGGCGTCCATGATGCGGGCGGACATCTTCTCGCTGACGAAGACCTTGCCTTCCAGCACGGCGCGGATGGCGTCCATGATGCGCTTGCCGCCTTCCTGTTTCATCACGTAACCACGGGCCCCGGCGCGCAGGACGCGTTCGGCGTAGAGCGCTTCGTCGTGCATGGAGAGGACAAGAATGGCGAGGCCGGGTTGCAGGGCTTGCAGGTCCTTGATGGCTTCGAGGCCGCTTTTCCCGGGAAGGGAGATGTCCATGATCACGAGGTCGGGCCGGTGGGCTTCGACGGCCTGTTGGGCTTCGCCGGCGTCGTCGGCCTGGGCGCAGACGGCGAGATCGGGCTGGGCGGTGATGAGCGCGGCGAGGCCGTCGCGCATCATCGGGTGGTCGTCCACGATGAGGATTTGCTGGCGCGCCGGGGCGGCGGACTTCTTCGGCTTGGCTTTCATCGGGCGGATTTTTTTCGCCGCGTGCGCGGAGGGGTTTGATGCACGGAGCAGGCGATGGTGGTGCCGGCGGGCTGGCCGCGCTGCACGACGACGGAGCCGCCGATCATGCCGGCGCGGTATTGCATGATGCGCAGGCCTGCGCCGGTGCGCGGCGGTGTGGCGGGGATGCCGCAGCCATCGTCCTTCACGACGAGGAAGATCCGGTCGGCCTCGGTGGCGAGGCCGATCTCGATGTGGCGGGCCTTGCCGTGCTTGAGGGCGTTGCTCACCGCCTCCTGTGCGATGCGGTAGAGGTGCGTGGCGGTGGCGGTGTCGTGGATGTGCGCGGGATGGGCGCAGCGGAAGACGCATTCCACACCGAACATCCTCACGGTGGCGTGGGCCAGCTCTTGCAGCGCGGACATCAGGCCTTCGGACTCCAGCACCACGGGGCAAAGACCGTGCGCGAGCATCCGCGTCTGCGAGATGACCTCGCGGACATGCGCGGCGATCTGCCCGGCCTGCGCGGAGTGCTTCTTCGTCTTGCGCGCCAGCGATTGCTCCAGCACCTGGCTCATCAGCTCAATGCCCGCGAGCTGCTGGCAGATGCCGTCGTGCAAGTCCTGCCCGATGCGGCGCTGCTCCTGCTCGCTGATGTTGAGGACTTCCTGCTCGAGCCGGCGGCGCTCAGTGATGTCGAGCATGGTGCCGACGATCTTGCGCGTCTGGCCGCCGTCGGGGATGGCCTCGCTGGAACTGAGGACGTGCCGCAATTCGCCGTCTGGACGGAGGATGCGATACTCGAAGTTCCAGCCGTGCGCCTGACGGATGCCCTGCTCGATGGCCGCCTGCACCCACGCGCGGTCGTCGGGATGGACGTAGCGGTTGAAGAACTCATCGGAGAGCGGCTCGAGCACGCCCGGCGCGACGCCGAGGATGCGGAACATTTGGTCGGACCAGCGGGCCTTGGGCGGCGGGCCAAGCTGGACTTCGTAGCAGCCGAGCTGGGCGATCTGTTGGGCGGTGGCGAGAATGGCTTCGCTGCGGCGCAAGGCCGCCTCGGCCTCCGCCAGCCGGTGGTCGCGCTCGATTTGCGCCAAGGCGCGTTGCACCACGGCGGGGACGTGGTCGAGGAACTGCGCGTCCTTGACCATGTAATCCAGCGCGCCGCGCTTCATCATCTCCACGGCCACCCGCTCGTCACCCTGGCCGGTGATGACGATGAAGGGGACGGTGTGCCCCTGCGCCTCTAGCTGGCTGATGAGCTCGCGACCATCGAGGTCCTGCAGCTTCAGGTCGAGCAGCAGCAGCTCCGGCCGTTGCTGCCCCAGCCAGGTGAGCGCGTCGCCGCCGGAGCTGGCGGAGGTGGTGGTGTGGCCGGCGCGCTTGAGCGTGCGCTCGATGAGGCGAGCCAGCCCCCGGTCATCATCCACCACGAACACGGTGACGGGCTGGGCCTGGGTGGACATGATCAGGGCTGGTCGTTGAGGTCCGGCACCTGCACGAGGGAGACGAAGAGGCCGAGTTGCTTGATAGCCTCGGAGAACTTATCGTAGTCCACCGGTTTGACGAGGTAGTTGTTGCAGCCCAGCTCATGACACCGCGCGACCTCGCGCGGATCCTCGGTGGTGGTGAGCATGATGACGGGCAGCATGCGCAGGCTGGGGTCATCCTTCACCTGCCGCAGCACCTCCACGCCGTCCACCTTGGGCATGCGGATGTCGAGCAGCAGCAGATACCCGGTGTCCACGCGGCGTTGCGGGCCGGAGGTGCGGCGGAAGAGGAAATCGAGGATGTCCTGCCCGTTCTCGAAGCGCTGGATGGGATTGTGCAGGCCCACGCGCCGGAGGTTCTTCTCGATGAGCACCGCATGACCGGCGTCGTCTTCAGCGATGAGGATTACCACTTCTTTGGTCACGGACATCCTTTAGCCTTTCTTCGTCGCGGCGGGCAAGCTCACAAAGAACGTGCTGCCCTTGCCCGCCGCGGAGTTCACCCAGATCTTCCCGTTCTGCCGTTCGAGGATGCGTTGCGCGATGGTCAGGCCCAGGCCCTCGCCCGTGCCGTGCGCGGGGTCGAGGCGGTGGAAAATCTCGAAGACCTTGTGCTGGTGCTCCGGCGCGATGCCGATGCCGTTGTCTGCGACGGTGTAGATGGCGCGACCGTCCTCGACGCAGCCGGTGACGCGGAGGTGCCCGACGCGGTGCGGGTCGAGATACTTGAGCGCGTTGTCGAGCAGGTTGGAGAAGACCTGGTTGATTTGCGTCGCGTCGCCGAGGCAGTCGGGCAAGTCGCCGATCTCGAGCTGCGCGCCGTTCTGCTGAAGTTGGAACTCCATCGCGTGCGCGATTTGCTGGAGCATCGCGTTCATCGGGAGCGGTTCGACCCGCAGCGCGGCGCGGCCCAGCCGGGAGAAGCGGAGGAAGCCGGCGAGCAGCGCGTCAATTTTTGTCACGCCCGCCTGGATGAAGGAGAGGGCCTCGGGGATATCCTCGCCCAGCGCCGCTTGCAGTTCGTGCTTCGGAATGGACTGGCCGGGCGTCTCGACGAGCTTGCGGCGCAGTCCTTCGCACGCGCGCGTGAGTTCCTTGCTGAAGCCCTGGATGTTGACCAGCGGCGAACGGAGGTCGTGCGAGGCGATATACACGATGGATTCGAGTTCCTTGTTTTTCTCCTCCAGCGAGCGGGCCAGTTCGGCGAGCTTCTCCTCGTCGCGTTTGCGCTGGGTGATGTCCGTGCGGATGGCGATGTATTGCGTGGGCTTCCCGTCCGCGCCGACGAACGGAAAGATGGTCGTGTCCACCCAGTAAATGCCACCGTCCTTGGCGCGGTTGCGCAGCTCGCCCTTCCACACCTGCCCGCGCCCGATGGTCTGCCAGAGGTTGCGGAAGAACTCTTTCGAGTGGTGGCGGGAGTTGATGATGCGGTGGTCCTGGCCAAGCAACTCGGCGCGGCTGTATTTGGAAATCTCGCAGAACTTGTCGTTGACGTAGGTGATGAGGCCGCAGGCGTCGGTGATGGCGACGATGGAATGCGCGTCGAGCGCGGCCTTGAGGTCGCGCAGCTCCTTCACGGACGCGTCGGCGGCGTTGGCAGCGCCGTCCGCCCGGGCATCCAGCGCCTGCAAGCGGGCGCTCAGTTGGGCCTTGGTCATTCGGGAGTAGTTGGCCATGGGCGCAGGATACGAATCCGCGCCAGCCTGACACGACTAAAGCCCGGGCGCGGGCAACTGGCTGCGCCTGGAACTATTCCGGGCGGACCGGCGCGACGGCTCGTGGGCAGCGGCCTCGGCTTCGCTCCTGAACCCCTCCCGCAAGGTGGCTTCGGCCTGCAGCCAGTGCTCCAAGGCACGGCCTTGCGGGCGCCCCTCCAGCTCCCAGATGGCTCGCGCGCACAGCGCAATTTCGTCGTGTGTCGGCTCGCGCGGTGGCGGCGTTGCAATACGATTGCTGCGCCTCTGTTTGCTGGTCGTGGCGCTCATGTTAGTTCCGTATTGTTGGTGGTGAACGGGATCACGCCGCCGGCAGGTGCTCCCGGTATTGGGTGGGCGACTGGCCGGCCAGTTTCTTGAAGATGCGGTTGAAGTGCGTGAGGGACTGGAAACCGACCTGGTAGGCGACCTCGCTGATGCGCAGGTTGGGGTTGAGCAGGAGGTTCTTCGCCTTCTCGATGCGGATGCGGGAGAGGTAGTCGGTGAAGTTGATGCCGGTGGCCTTCTTGAACATCTTGCAGAAGTAGAAGGTGCTGGTGTTCACCGCGCGGGAAACCATGCCCAGCGAAAGATCCTCGGTGTGGTGCTCTTGGATGAACTGCTTGGCGCGCGTGATCATCGGCGGCTCGGCATTGGCGTTTTGCACCATGATCTGGTTGCTCACCAGCCCGAGGTGGTCGGCGAAGATGTGCAGCAGGTTGACCGCCGCCTCGTGGTGTTTCTGCGACAGGACGGGCGTCTGGAAATAGGCTTCGTGCATTTCTTCGCGGGAAACGCTGGCACCACCCTCGGCGGCCAGCTTCGCCGCGCGGTCGAACTGGGCCTCGCTGGGCTTGCGCCGGAAGATCTGGCCGGTCTGGAGGTAGCCGATGGTTTTTTCCCCCGTGCGCACTGGCACGGCGGAGTCGCACAGGCCGAACTGGCAGGTGACGGACGCTGGCGTGCACTTGGCGGCCTCCGCGAGTTGCTGCTGGACTTGGAGGCAGGCGGCGCAGGTGCGGCTGCGCTCGGCCATCATCGCGCAGAAGGGGTTTTCATTGCGGCGGCCGTGATGGGGGAGCTGCCAGCTCTCCACCGGGCGGAGGTTGAGCGGCAGTCCGGTGGTCTCGTTGAAGGCCCGCTCGTAGTCCTTGTAAACCTTCGATTCGGCCAGCGTTTGGATGATGTGATTGCTGTCGTTGTGGGAGTTCATGGCGATGATGGGTTGAGGGTTTTCACCGTGGCTGCCAAGCGGAGGGCCTGCGTGCAACGTTGCGCCCGGCTGGCCATTTCTTGTTGCTCCGTTCTTGTCGTCACGCCGCCAAGGTAGGGTGAGCCGGCGGGCGCAACAATTGGGCCGCGCCCCAGTCTGTGGTGCTGGTAAAGGTTTAGGGTGGATAAGGGAAACGCCTACCCAGCCGGGCCGGAGGCCGGGCTCCGGACCCGGCGGCGCGGCGGGGAAGTTTCCCGTTGACGGTCGCGCGGCCGGGCGGTTTTACTCGGCGCGCTGCCGCCCAAGAAAACTGGCGGGAACGCTTTTGGCGTCCCTGCCCGGCGGAAAATTCTCAGAAAGAAATGCGCAGGAACTCATGGCTGGCCGCAGTGGCGGGCGACACCCTCGGGTGGTAAAGCAACCAGCCTTAACACATGAGCAAGAAAATCAACGTCGCCATTGTCGGTCTCGGATTCGGAGCGGAATTCATCCCGCTCTGGCAGAAGCATCCCCACACCACCTGCTACGCCATCTGCCAGCGCGATGCGAAGAAGCTCAATGCCATCGGTGATTACTTCGGCGTCCAGACGCGTTATCAGGACTTCGCCGCGTTGCTCAAAGACCCGGCTGTGGACGTGGTCCACATCAACTCTCCCATCCCCGATCACGCGTGGATGTCCATCGCCGCGCTCAAGGCCGGCAAGCACGTCGCCTGCACGGTGCCCATGGCCACCAGCATCGCCGACTGCAAGAAGATCGTGGATCTCGTCAAGCAGACCGGCCTCAAATACATGATGATGGAGACCGTCGTGTATGCCCGCGAGTATCTCTTCATGAAGGAGCTGCTCGATGACGGCAAGCTCGGCAAGCTCCAGTTCGTCCAGGCCTCGCACCAGCAGGACATGGACGGCTGGCCCAACTACTGGCCCGGCCTGCCCCCGATGTGGTATGCCACCCACTGCGTCGGCCCCGTTGCCGGACTCATCGGCAAGCCCGCCGAATACGTCTCCTGCTTCGGCTCCGGCACGATTCGGAAGGAACTCATCGAGAAATACGGCTCGCCCTTCGCCGTCGAGACCGCCCACGTGAAGTTCGCCGGCAGCGATGTCAGCGCCCGCATCATCCGCTCGCTGTTCGACACAGCTCGCCAGTATCGCGAGAGCATTGACGTTTACGGCGACAAGCAGTCCGTCGAGTGGCCGCTCGTCGAGCACGAGCCGCTGATCCTGCACACGGCGAAGAAGCCCGAGCCGAAGATTCCCAAGCCGGTGAAGTGCCCTGATTTTGCCAAGCGCCTGCCCAAGAGCATTGCCAAATACACGACGCAGGGCGTTTACGACTCCAGCAAGAAGACCCATTTGAGCTTCACCCAGGGCAGCGGCCACGGCGGCAGCCACCCCCACCTAGCGCACGAGTTTGCGATGGCGCTCGTCGAGAACCGCGATCCCTTCCCGAATGCCAAGCAGTCCGCCAACTGGACATGCGTGGGCCTGTGCGCCCACGAGTCAGCCCAGAAGGGCGGCGCGATTGTGAAGCTGCCGGCGTTCACCCTCTAGTCAGTCTCAGTAACGAAACCACCAAGCCAGTAAAACTATGACCGAAGACCAAACAATTTCCAACGAGGCCATCGCGCCCAACGCCAAACGGCTCCTCTGGGCCGGCTTCATGGCGATCCTTGCCGCCGGCGTCGGCTTCGCCATCCGGGGCGGCATCTTTGACAACTGGGGCTCTGAATTTGGCTTCACCGGCGCGCAGCTCGGTGCCATCGGTGGTGCCGGCTTCACCGGCTTCTGCTTCGGCATCATCATTGGCGGCGTGGTCTGCGACAAGATTGGCTATGGCAAGCTGGTCATCGTCGCTTTCGCGCTCCACGTGCTGTCCGCCTTTGTGACCTTTGGCGCGACGAGCAAGGAGAACGCCTTCGACATGCTCAAGTGGGGCATGTTCATCTTCGCCTTCGCCAACGGCACGCTGGAAGCCGTCGCGAATCCGCTCGTCGCCACGCTCTTCCCGCACAACCGCACGCACTACCTGAACATCCTCCACGCGAGCTGGCCCGCCGGCCTCATCATCGGTGGCGTGCTGGGCTGGGTGCTGGACGACCAGATGAAGCTGAACTGGAAGATCCAGTTGTCCCTCTACCTCATCCCCACCGTCGCCTACGGCATCATGTTCTTTGGCCAGAGCTTCCCGAAATCGGAAGCCTCGGAGAAGGGTCTGAGCCTCGGTGAAATGCTCAAGGATGTCGGCATCCTCGGCGGCCTGGTCGTGTGCGGCCTGCTCGCCCTCTTCTGCAAGGACACGCTCGGGCTGTCCGCCGGCATCTCCTACGGCATTGGCGGCGCGCTGCTCGTGGTGGTCGCCGTGATGACCCAGTTCTCCATTGGTTCCGTTCTGTTGTTCGTCCTGTTCATCGCCCATGCCTTGGTCGGCGCGGTGGAACTCGGCACCGACGGCTGGATTCAAAACATCACCGGCAACATCCTCAGCTCCGAGCAGGGCAAGATCCTCTTCGTCTTCACCTCCGCAACGATGTTCGCGCTCCGCTTCTGCGCGGACTTCATCGAGAAGAAGATCGGGCTTACCCCGGTGGGCATCCTGCTCTTGTGCGCCGTGCTGGCCTGTGTGGGCCTGAACCTCGTCAGTGGCATCTCGAGCTTCGGTGGTGCGTTGCTCGCCTTGACGGTTTACGGCATCGGCAAGACCTTCTTCTGGCCGACGATGCTGGCGGTTGCCTCTGACCGCTTCCCGCGCACCGGGGCCATCGCCATCTCCATCATGGGCGGCATCGGCATGATGTCCGCGGGCATGATTGGCTCGCCCGGCCTTGGTTACGCGAAGGACCGTTTCGCCGGCGAGGAATTGCAGAAGGCGAACCCGGCTGCCTACGCTCAGTTCAAGGCGGAGAAGCCCAGTTCCTTCCTCTTCTTCGGTGAGGCCACCGGTCTGGATGGCACCAAGCTGGGTGACGCCCAGAAGGTGGAGGCCGCCAAGCGCACACCTGAGCAGAAGGCCGCCGCCGAGGCATCCATCGCCGGTGACCGCAAGACCCTCGTGGCCGACTCCGCGATTCCCGCGATGATGGCGGTGCTCTACTTGGGCATCCTGCTCTACTTCAAGTCCATCGGCGGCTACAAGGCGGTGCATCTCGAAGGCACGGCTGCGGCGAAGCACTAACCTCGTCCTGTCAATTCAAGAGGCGGCTCTGGTTTCAGAGCCGCCTTTTTTGTTTTTCTGGCCACGTCAAACACCCCTTGTCGCCCGGCGATGGCTTGGCTACTTTGCTGCCGTGCCGACAGCCATTCTCCCACCGCCCACACGGACAGCGCCGCTCCCGCCGGTTCCCCGGCTTTGGACGGCCGACCAGTTTCTCGACTGGCTGGAGCCGGGCCTGCACGCTGACTTGATTGATGGAGAAAAGTTCATGCACTCACCGGTCAACCTCCGCCACGCCCGCCTGATCAACTTTGTGGACCGCCTGCTCGCCGGTTACATTGAGGCCCAGCAGCTTGGCGAGTTGCACCGCGAAGTCGTCGCCGTCCGCCTTGGTTCCCGGAATGTCTTCCTCCCTGATCTGGCCTTCTTCACGAACGACCAGGTGCCCCGGCTGCTGGACACCCACGCGCCCCTGGCCCCCACCTTCGTTCTGGAGGCGCTCTCGCCCCGCACGGCGGACCGGGATCTCGGCCCCAAGTTTGCTGCCTACGAGGAGCACGGCGTGAACGAGTATTGGGTGCTCGACCCCGAGCACGCGCAGCACCAGTTCTGCCGCCGGGAAGGCGAGCTGCTGGTCGAGTTCGCGCGCACGAGCGAGAAGATCAAATCCAGCACCATCCAGGGCTTCTGGGTGAAGCGTTCCTGGCTCAATCCGGTGAAACTCCCCTCCGTGCAAGCCTGCCTCGCGGAACTCCTCCGCTGACGCCCGTGCCGGCGACTTCCAGTCGCCGCCTTTACCGTCCGAGAAAGCCACACGGCGGTTGCAAGTCGCCGGCACCCGCGCTCACCACACCTCCACCGGCCCCTTCGGCACCGGGACGCTCTGTCGCTGCGCGGAGGCCGGGTCTTGCATGAAGCTGGCCACCATCGGGGCCAGCGCGTAACGCGGGAGCAGGTTGCCATCGCCGTCGCAGAACTGCTGCCGCCAGCGCAGGTAGCGCTCCAGCACGTCGTGGAACTCCGCGCGGCTGCCGATGCTCACCACCTTCTTGTTGAACTCGTTCACCGGCCCGAACCGCTTCGCATACCACGGTGCGACCTTGCGGAACATCCGGCAGCCGTGCTCCTCGCCAAACACCTCCACCATCAGGTCCAGATGCCGGCACATCACGCGCACCCGCTCCTCGAACTTCGGCTCCGGCAGCAGCTCACCCGTCGCGAGCAAGTGCCGTGTCTGCTGGAAAATCCACGGGTTGTAGAATGCCCCGCGCCCCACGCTCACCCCCGCGCAGCCAGTGTCGTCGAACATCTTCTTCGCTGCCTCCGGCGTGGTTACATCGCCGTTGCCGATGACGGGAATGCGCTTCACCGCTTCGACGACCTTGCGGATGCCCGTCAGGTTCACCGTGCCGCTGAAACCCTGCTCGCGTGTGCGCCCGTGGACGAAGATGGCCGCCACGCCGACGTCTTCCAGCACCCGGGCCAGGTCCGGTGCGGTGATGTTGTCGTCGTCCCAACCGAGGCGCATCTTCGCTGTCACTGGGATTTTCACCGCGTTCACCATGCCGCTGACCAGCGCGGCGGTCTTGTCGTGCTCCGTCATCATGGCGGAGCCGCCGCCCACGCGGCAGACCTTGCGGACGGGGCAGCCCATGTTGATGTCCACGCTCGCAATGCCGCGCTGCTCCAAATCCGCCGCCGCGTCGCGCATTTCTTCCGGCACGGAGCCGAAGAGCTGCACGGCCAGCGGACGGTCGCGCTCGTTGGTCTCGATGAGCTTGAGCGCCTTCTTGTTTCGTTCCAGTAGCGAGCGCGCGTTGACGAGGTCCGTCGTGCACAAGTCCACGCCGCCGACCTCACGGATCACGAGCCGGAAGGGCAGGTTCGTGTAACCCGCCAGCGGCGAGAGAAACAGGTTCGACTTAAGTTCAAGTGGCCCGAGCCAGAACATGAGGTGAGTGTGGCAGGGAACGTAAAACGTAAAACGTAAAACGTAAGGGCAGGCGTGCGCCCGCAGCCCCTTGCGTTTTACGCCTTACGTTTTACGTCACCTTCATACCGCCGCCGCAACTCCTCCAGCGGCACTCCCCGGTAATAGCCCAGCGTCACCCGCCACATCAGCAAGTAGGTCCGCAACACGCCCAGCTTGCGGAACTTCCGCGCGGAGGTTTGCACGGTCGCGTTCGCCAAGGCGAGGCGGCCCAGCGGTCGCAACCGCCGGCACAGTTCGAACTCCTCCATCAAGGGCACTTCCGGCACGCCGCCAATTTGCGCCAGGGTTTTGCGACGTAGGAAGATTCCTTGGTCCGCCATCACCCGCCGCGCCACGAGCAAGCGCCACCAGCACTTGAAGCGCGACCCACGCACCAGCCAGTTGGGTGGGTCACGAAAGACCTTGTAGAACCCGCCCGCCACCACGCTCGGGCGGGCAAGGCAGTCGAGCAAAGCCCGGCCTCCGTGGGGTGGCAGCCAGGTGTCTGCGTGCAGAAACAAGAGGGAATCACCCGTCGCCTGCGCGGCTCCCGCCCGCATCTGGTGGCCCCGGCCGGGCGGACTGGGAACCACCTGGCAGCCGGCTGCCCGCGCCAGCGACTGCGTGGCGTCCCCGCTGCCGCCGTCGGCGATGATGATTTCCCCGACTTCCGGCACCAGTCGCAACCGTCGCAACGTCTCTGGGAGTTCCGCCGCTTCATTCAGCGTTGGGATGACCACGGAGATGGAGCGGTTTGTTGCAGCCACGCCGGCAGTCTGAGGAAGTTGCCAGCCGGACAAAAGTCATCCTTTTGACCGGCCGGACCGGCAAAGTGAGCTGTGCCGCTAAACCCGAACGCCGAAGCAGCACTGTAGTGGCAGGCATCCTTGCCTGCCGTAGAGCCGGGCTTCCCAGCCCGGCGGAGGAAAGCGCACGCCCGATTCCGGCGCACAGCAAATCCCCGGCCCGCTTGCGCAGTGCGGCGTTGCTTCCGGGCGGCAGGCAGAGATGCCTGACGCCACACAGCTTCGGAATTCGGGCTAAAACAAAAACGCGGCACTGATGCCAGCCCCGGAGGGAAGGCTCAATGCCGCGGGAAAAGTTGCGGGACGAAGGTCAGGCCGCCTTGGGGGCGTCCGTCTTCTTCCAAGTCCGCTTCATGGGCTTGACGACCAGGCCCTTCTTGATGGCGGCGGCGGTCACGCGGATGTAGCGCACTTCGCCGTTCACGACCGCCTTCACGCGCTGGAGGTTGGGGAAGAAACGCCGCTTGGTGATGGCCGTGACGTGCGTGCCGATGCCGCCCTCGCGCTTGGGCTTACCACTACGCCAAATCTTGCTGCCCTTCATGGGGCGCTTGCCGGTCAATTCACAAATACGTGCCATAAAAATCCTGATTTCGAACCAAAGAGTGGCGAGTTAGCCATCAATGCAGGGTCGGTGCAAGTCTGATTTTGGCGTTTGGCTCCGTTTCACGGTCCACGATGCCTGCCTACTGCGTCTGCACGCGCATCCGATAGTAACGCGCGGGGCCGGTGGCTTGGTTGTCCGTGGCTTGGAAGTTCGCGCCGTTTTGGAAGTTGGTTGCCACGGGGGTCCAAACGATGGGTGCCCGGAGGTTGGTGGTCACTTCGAGAACGTAGTTTCGCTCGGTGTCGCCAGTGGCTTGGAGGCTGAACTGGTTGCCGACGCGGGACAGGTTGCCCAGCGTGATGAGGTTGCTGTAGCGAGTGAGGAAGAAGTTCGCGGTGCCACCGGCGTTGACCACTTGGTCGTTCGCCGAGAAGAAGCCGCGTTGGTTGAGGTCGTAGTTGTTCACCTGCACATTCCAGCTCCCGTTGATCACTTTCATCACATAGTTGCCATTCGCG
>Ga0255198_1000200_pt1 | contig 13681 bp, 10 predicted proteins | sample Miss_Law_RepC_8h_FD_188421 | JGI IMG/M metagenome (GOLD analysis project Ga0255198, IMG submission 188421) | Freshwater microbial communities from Mississippi River, Louisiana, United States - Miss_Law_RepC_8h | ecosystem: Environmental > Aquatic > Freshwater > River | place: USA: Louisiana...
GCGATGAATGAACCCAGCGACGCGTTGATCTCGCCGCCTATCATCTGGGTGAACACATCGCTCATGCCGCGATGCGGCACATGGATGTACTCGAAGCCCGCGAGCAGGCGGAACTGCTCGGTGGCAAAGTGCAGGAACGCGCCCTCACCGTTGGTGCCGAAGGTGAGTTTGCCGGGGTTGGCGCGGGCGTAGTCGATCACGTCCTTGACCGACTTGAACGGTGTCTGGTTCGAGACGACCAGCGCGAGAAAATTGGAGGCCATCATGGCGATGGGCGTGAAATCGGTGCGCGCGTTGTAGGCTACCTTGGCATACGAAAGCGGCACGATCACCATGTTGCCGCCCTGGCCGCAGCCCAGCGTGTAGCCGTCGGGCGCGCCTTGTTTGACCAGGACCAGCCCGAGCTGACCGGCCCCGCCAGGCCGGTTGTCGACCACGACCGCCTGACCCAGTCGCTCGGTCAACTTGGGCGCGACCAGCCGCGAGAGCAGGTCGCAGCTGTCACCCGCGCCGGCAGGGACGATGATGCGGATGGGCTTGTTGGGGTAGGCGGCCTGGGCGCTGGCCGTCGAGGGCCCAGTCGACAGCGCCACAGCGGCGGTGGTGCCGAGCAATGCCGCCATGAGAGTCTTGAAACGGGATCGGATCATGAATGTCTCCTGGTTCGCACCGACATGTCCGGGACCGTCCCGACTGCCGGCATCATTTGCGCCTGAAAGCCGACGCTCCCGGCAAGGATAGCAGCGCTTCTGCGCGTAACCGGTTTATAGTCGGCCGGACACGGAAATTACCCTTCTGGAGGACAGCGCCATGCGTCTTGGCTACTTCACCATGCCCCTGCACCCCCTCGAGCGAGACCCCACCGTCACGCTTCAGGAAGACCGGCAGGCGATCATCCTAGCCGACCAGCTGGGGTTCCATGACGCGTTCGTGGGCGAGCACCTCACTGACCTCGCCGAGAACGTCACCAACAGTTTTATCTTTCTTGCCACGCTGATTGGTGAAACGAAGCAGATCCGGCTGGGTTCGGGTACGTCCAACCTGTCCCACACGCATCCCACGCTGGTGGCCGCGCATGCCGCCATGTTCGATCACCTCTCGAAGGGCCGGTTCATCTTCGGTGTGAGCCCCGGCGCGCTGGCCTCGGATGCGGAGGCGCTCGGCATTCTCGACCAGGATCGCAACCGGATCTTTGCTGAAGCGATCGATGTGATCCTTGCGATCTGGGAGCGCGACCCGCCCTACGACATCGATTTCCCCGACAACCGTTTCAAGGTTTCCACCCGCAAGACCCGTGTGCCAGAGATCGGCCGCGGGGTGATGATGAAGCCCTACCAGAAGCCCCGGCCCGAAATTGTGGGCACGGTGGTGGCGCCGGCCTCCAAGGGTGTGGTGCTCATGGGCAAGCGCGACTTTCATCCCATGTCGGCCAACTTCCTGCTCTCGCATTGGCTCGCCAGCCACTGGGCCAACTACGCCGAAGGCAAGGCATCGGCAGGCGTTGCCGCCAACCCCGAAGACTGGCGCGTTGCGCGCACCATTTTTGTGGCCGAGGACGCAGCCACGGCGCGTGCCTACGGCAAGGACGATTCACGTAGCCCCTACCGCTACTATTACCGGCAGATGCTCACCAAGATGATGCTCTCCAAGCGCCATGTCATCTTCAAGCGGCACGCCGACGAAGACGACAGCGCGCTCACGCTTGATCGATTGCTGGACGATCTGGTGCTCTGCGGCACGGTCGATCAGGTGGTCGACCAGATCCTCGCGCTGCGCGAAGAGGCGGGGGATTTCGGCGAGATCGTTTATGCGGGCATGGATCAGGTCGATCCCGCGCTCTCGCGCCGTTCCATGGAGCTGATGGCGCAGGAAGTCATGCCGCGCGTCAACTCCGCGATCGCGCGGAGCCAGCGTCGAACCGAACCGATTCGAAACGTCGCCTGAGCGCGAGCCACCCCTCTGGTCGATTGATGGTCCTTGACTCATCCGGAAAACCCTGTTGAAAGTGTCCTCAAACGCGAGCGGTGTGGTTGATACTGTGGCCGGGGGGTGATTGTGGACAAGCATTTTTCTACTCAGTTTGATGCTGAACTCAGCACGGTGTCCTCGCGCGTGCTCGAGATGGGTGGGCTCGTCGAGAGTCAGGTCATCAAGGCGGTGGCCGCCATGACGGCTTTCGATGGTGAAGCCGCTGCCGAGGTTCTCCGGGAAGAGCAGCGCGTGAACCGGTTCGAGGTTGAAATCGACCGCGAGCTTTCCGGCATCATCGCCCTGCGACAGCCGACCGCGCGTGATCTCAGGCTGCTCATCTCGATCAGCCGCATCATTGCCAACCTCGAGCGGGTGGGTGACGAGGCGGCGCGAACCGCGCGTGTGGTTCAGCGTCTGCTCGACGTGGGGCTCGCCACGCGGCTGCGGCTCCCCGTGAACGACCTCCAGTTCGAAGCGGAAATGGCGGTTGATCTCCTGAGAAAGGCGCTCGATGCCTTTGCGCGTCTGGACCCCCTGGGAGCGCTCGAGGTGATCAAGCAGGATCGTCAGATCGACAACGAATTCGAAGGACTGCTTCGAAAGCTCATCACCTACATGATGGAAGATCCCCGCACCATCAGCGCCTGTATTGACCTGGTGTTTGTGGCCAAGGCAGTCGAGCGGATTGGCGACCATGCCAAGAATCTTGCCGAGGCAGTGATCTACGTGGTCAAGGGGACCGACGTTCGTCATTCGCCGATGACGGATGTGGAAAGCGCGGTCGGTTGACCGTCGGCCAGCCTGGCCCAACTTTTCCAGCCCGTTCCTGCCCCGGGGCAGGCCAGCGCGCAGCGCTGAACCCTGACTGACTGACTGTTGACAGCATTTCAGGGCGTGTGAGACACTTTTTGAAAGCGCTTTCAAAGACGCGCTGGATTCCTCTAAAACCATTCGATCCCGGAGACACCGCATGCGCTTTGCCCGCCGCGCCGCCCTCATGCTCGGCTTCGTGCTGCCCTTTGGCAGCCAGGCTGAAACGTTTCAGGACACCAAGGGCAACACCTGGGAAATCTCGGGTTTCGTGAAGGTTGAGGCCACGCGCGCATCCGAGACTCCACGACAGATTTCCCCCAACGATTCGCTCTACAAGTACGACCAGCGGAACGCCTTCGTTCCCGTGCCGAGCAACCCCACGCTCGGCAGTCGCGCGTCTTCTCTTGCGCTCCAGCAACTCGCTCTGGGCTACAGCCATGAAACCGAGGGTGCAGTCACCTTCGAAGCGCGCGCAAGCTATCGCTGGCGGTCGACCGCTGACCTTGGCGAATGGTTTTCCGCCTCCGATGTCAGCTACCGCAGTGGCAAGGGCCTCGCCAACCGCGACTGGTTCGAGAAGTTTGTTGGGGTCTCCCGCCCCGATCTGGGTTTTGTGCGCTACGGCACGCAGTTGTCTCGCACCTGGGCGCGTTCTGATTCCTTCAGCTATCCGATTGGCCTTGCCAACCAGTGGGCAGGTACCGGCGCGGGCTTCAGCGTCATGCCCGAGGCGTTGCGCCTCACCAGCAAGCCTTTTGAGGACGGCATCGGCAAGCTCACTTTCGAACTCAGTCTGGGGCGTGACCGCCTCAACACTGAGCTGGTTCAGCAGAACCGCGTGACCCAATCGAACATTGCGTACCAACCGGGTGCGACAGAGCCGCGCCTCGTGGAGTTGTTCCTGCAATATTCCCGCGAGCGGCATCTGATCGAATTCACGCTGCAGAACGTGACCGGCGCGCGCCAGAGTTCATTCGGCAAGGCGCCGCTGGTGGGATGGATTGGCGATCCGGACGCGATGTCGGTGGGGGGCACGTGGCTGCCCAGGCGCGCGGGCAAACCTGGGCAAAGCGCTGCCATTCTCCAGGGCAATTACTGGCCCAACCCGCAGAACATGCTCACGTATGGCGCGCGTCACAACCGCTGGACCGGATCGGCGGCGAGCTGCGCCTACGACAGCGTCCAGAAGCTTTGCCTGTTTGGTCTCGACCCGGGATTCAACTATGGCGACCTCAATTCCGACTACACCGGCTACCGAGCCTCCAATTACGACCTGATGCTGGGCTGGAGCCACTACCGCGGTCTGTACACCTACACCGCGGGTGGCGTCTACTACGGGCGCGCATCGAGCGCCAACCCGATCGAGTGGGGGCAGAGCAACACGGCCCTGAGTCTCAACCTCGGCATCTACCGGAAGCTGCCGGAGCTGCATAAAGGGGCGAGCGTCTACGGCGGCATCGGCTGGTCGCGCGTGGGCCGCCTCGGTCCGGCGCCGGTCAGCATGCCCGACAACCTGTTCCTGGGCTTCAATTCGCACTATGACCGGAGCGGTTCTGCCGCCACGGTCGGCTTCAACCTCGTTTTCTGAGCCGTACCCATGAAAAGCGTTGGCCAGCCGGCAGGTCGCTCCGCGCGGTGCCGATTGATGGGTATCGCCGTGGCCGCACTGCTGAGCTGCACAGGCTTGACGGGGCTGGCACTGGCGCAGCCCGCGCAAGACCTGCGGGTGGGCGAGGGCGTGCTGTTTGCCGAGCCTCCTTCGGGGTTTGGCAGCATCCGGCCCAAGCCGGCGACCTATCGCAGCGGGGCCATGCTGGCGCGCGCGGTCCCCACCAACCAATGGTATTCGTCGGTCATGTACGAGCGCTGGTCCGACGTGCTGCACGCGCATCCGCTGTCGTTTCGTGCGTCGCAGGCAGGGTTGGAGGTCAGTCTCCCGGTCCGTCGACACGTCCCGGTCGAGGGCAAGCAGCCCGAAATCCAGTATCCCCATGAGCCGGCGGTCACAATCGGTGCAAGCGCTTTCACGCCCGAGGATGCGCGCCTTCACGATGCGGGGGATTGGCATATCCAGATCCGGATGGCGGGCGGCGCTCGGCACCTGGACGCCACCATCCTGCACGGCGGGGTGTATGCCTATTTCTCGTTGTCTGATGGCGCGGCACGTATCCGGTTGGCGGCCGACGCACGGCTGCTTTCGCCTGCGACAGCCCCGTCGACGACCTCGGATCTGGTCATCCGGTTCGAGCACCGCGGGCGGCAGTGGGCGGTTTTCGCACCAGCCGGTTCCACAGCGGCGGCGACCGCCGGGCAGGACCTGACGGTTGAATTGCCGGCGGACAGGCGGGTGCTGTCGGTTGCGGCCTTGCCCGACGCTGATCCAGCCACACTGGACCGGTTCACCCGTCACGCGTTTGCCTTTGTCGAGTCCACCCAGGTCAGCTGGCAGTTTGAAGAAGCCTCGGGAAAGCTGCTGACCCGCTACGCGCTCAAGACCCGTGCAGTGAGCGGCTCGGAGACGGTCCCGCTGATTTCGCTCTACCCGCATCAGAGCCGCTATTTGTCAGGGGAGCGAACCAGCGCGCCAGTGTTCGATGCCATTCGTGGGCCCATGCCTGTGCTTGCGGCCGCCTCGTTCAGCACCGAGATGCAATGGCGCGGCATTCTTCCCGCCTGGCCCATGCTGGGGGGAGCCGAAGAGCGGGATCGGATCCGAAGTCTCCTGAGCGGCGACGTACGCCGTGCGCCCGCGATGTTCGGCCGTATGGGACAAGGCACCTACTGGACCGGCAAGACCCTGGCTGCGCTTGCCCATCTGATGGCGATTGCCGGCGAAGCCGGCGAGGACGAGGCGGCGCGCACCCTCGAGACACTGGTCCGGCGCCGCTTTTCCCAGTGGTTTACCGGCGCGGGTCCGAGATTCGTGCTTGATCGGGGTACGGGTTCGGTGCTTGGCTACCCGGAGGAATTCGGCAGCGTCGCGGCCATGAATGACCACCATTTTCACTACGGCTACTGGCTGATGGCCGCGGTGCAGCTCGCGCGGCGCGATGCGGCCTGGGCTTTACCCGGTGCCGCAGGCGGCATGGTGGGGCGGCTGATTGCCGACATCGCCACTGCCGAGCGTGGCCGCGCTGATTTTCCCTTTCTGCGCAACTTTGATCCCTATGCTGGGCACTCCTGGGCTGGCGGCGACGGAATCTATTTCGGGCATGGCAACAATCAGGAGTCTTCCTCCGAGGCCGTCAATGCCTGGGCGGCGCTGGTGCTCTGGGGCGAACTCACCGGCGATCGCGCCCTCCGTGATCTGGGCATCTACCTCTACCTTCACGAGGCAGCAGCCGTGCTGCAATACTGGCTCGATGTCGAGGGCACGCTGCTGGACAAGGGCTTCGACAAGCCGCTCGCGAGCATGGTGTTTGGCGGCAAATATGCCTACAGCACCTGGTGGACCGAAGAGCCGCGTCAGATCCAGGGAATCAACCTTCTGCCCATTACGCCCGCCTCGACCTATCTGGCGTTGCCGCGCCCCTACATGGACCGCTATTTTTCGGGGCTTGAGCGCGCGCGAAAAAGCTACGATTCACGCGGCCAGAGTGATGGCACGCCAGCCGACATCTGGCAAGACGTGTTTGCGTCGTTTCTGGCGCTTGCCGATCCGGCCGCAGGCATGAAGCGCTGGAATCCGCGCGGCTCGGTCGAACTGGGCGAGACCCGCACCCGCACCTTTCACTGGCTGAGCACGCTGCAGGCAGCAGGCCGGATCGACCGTAGCGTGACCGCCGATTCCGCGCTCTACACGGTGTTCGTTCATGAAAACGGCGATCGAACCTATGTCGCTTATCAGCCGGCGGGTCGGAGCGCGCGAACCATCCGCTTCAGCGACGGCATGGCCTTGCAGGCCGAGCCGGGGCGGCTTTCGCATGCCGTGCGCGCGTCGGGCGCGGGGACGGTCAAGCGGTGATCGCAGGCATCGATCTGGGCGGCACCAAAATCGCCGCCTGTGTGGCCAACGAGTCGGGCGTGGTGGCGCGCGCGCGTGCGCCGGTGCCCCGCAGTGGCGATGAGCGCACCATTGCCCGGGCAATGCTGGCACTGCTGGACGGTTGCTGCCGGGAAGCAGGGGTGAGTTCCGAAGCACTTCAGGCGGTGGGCGTTGCCGCCTGCGGGCCCTTCGAAGGGCAGGCAGGGCAACTGGGAAGCGCTGCGCCCAATCTTTGCGGCGGCTTGTCGCCAGCGAGCGATCTGCCCAATCGCTGGATGCGGGTGGCACTCGAGGCGCCGCTTCTCGAGGCATTCGGCGAACGCACGCTTGCGATCGCCAACGATGCCCAGGCGGCACTCTGTGCCGAATACCGTTTTGGTGCGCTCCGCGGGGTGAGCCACGGTGCCTACCTCACCTGGAGTACCGGCATCGGTGTGGGCTTGATGCTGGACGGGCGACTGGTGCGCGGCAAGTCGGGTAATGCAGGTCATGCCGGCCACAGCATGGTGCCGTCCGCGCAATCGCTGCGCCCTCGGTGTGGCTGCGGCAACGAAGGCGATGTCGAGTCTCTTGCCGGGGGAGCGGCACTAGCACGCGCCTGGGGCGGTGAGACCCTTGATCTGTTCAATGCCTGGCGGCGTGGTGAAAGCGCGGCTGTCGCCATCGTGGACGGTGCGCTCGATGCAATCGCCGATCTCGTCTACAACCTGTTTGTCACCCTCGATCTTGAACGGATCGCCATCGGTGGCGGCCTGTTCTGCAGCCAGTCCGATGTGCTGCTGCCGGCATTGCGGGCCCGGCTGTTTGAGTCTGGCCGCTACCCCGGAATGCGGGGTATGCTCGCGGGCGCGAGCGTGGTCGCTGTAAGTGACCCGTCCAGAACAGCCGAGCTCGGTGCGCTCTGCCTGGTGCTGCCGCAGTCCTGGCAGCTGCGCTGGTCTGCCGAGTTTCCAGTTGAAACCGTTGCCGCGATTGCAGCATGAACCGAAGCACAATCTCCGATGTGGCGCGCAAGGCGGGTGTGTCAGAGAGCACCGTGTCGAGGGTATTGAACGGCACGGCGCGGGTGGCCGCCACCAAACAGCGCGCGGTCGAACTGGCCATTCGCGAAATGGGTTTTCAGCCCAATGCCTTCGCGCGCGGGCTCGCCACCGGCCGCTCCAACGCCATCGGTGTCGTCACGCAGGCAATCGACAGCCCCTTCTACGGCGAGGGCATGCACGGCATCGAGCGAACGCTGCAGGCAAGTGGCTACACCCCGATCTTCATGAGCGGTCACTGGAATTCCGATGACGAGGAGCGCTGTATCCGCGAGCTCATTCAGCGCCGTGTGGACGGACTGATTCTGTTTGCGGGTCGTCTGGGCGCTGCGCGTATCGCGGAGTTCGCCCAGCAGTTGCCCGTGGTGGTCACCGGCCGCACGCTTGATGCACCGGGCGTCTTCAGTCTGTCGGTGGATGACGAAGCCGGGGCGCGGCTCGCCACCGAGCACCTGATCGATCTGGGGCACCGGAGGATCGCGTTCATCGCAGGGCCGCGTGATCACCCCGATGCCCAGGCGCGCTTGAAGGGGTACCGAAATGCGCTCGACCAGGCCGGCATCGCCTGGGTGCCCGCGCTGGTAACACCGGGCGATTTTCGCGAAGAGGGCGGGCGGCTCGCCGGGGAGCGGCTGCTTGCGATGGGCGAGCCTTTCACCGCAGTGTTCTGTGCCAACGACCAGACGGCTTTCGGTCTGCAACTTGCGCTTCATCACCGCGGGCTGAGGGTGCCCGACGATATTTCGGTGGTGGGGTTTGACGATCTGTCTACCGCGGCCTATTTCCTGCCTCCGCTTACCACCGTCCGGCAACCGGTCGATCAAATGGGCGACCTGTCTGCCCAGGCGCTGCTCATGATGATCGACAAGCGTGACCCCGCGGTGCGTGCGCCGTCGGTCTCACTGGTAGTGCGGGAGTCCACCCGCAAAATTGCGCTCGCCGGTGCGCGCGCATCGCGCTCCAGTCGGGCTGCTTAAGGTCGTTCGATGCGAAGCGCCATGCCCTCGCCGCACGCCCCCTTCTGCAAGCGCTTTCACAAAGCGATGCCTTCGCATGGCCGGCGTCGTGTCCTGGGCATTCTGGGCGCGTCGGCTGCCTCGGTGTCGGTGGCTTCCCTCGCGCGCGCCCAATCGGCAGCGGCGCCCCTTGATATTGCGGCCTATCCGGCGCTCGACCAGATCCTTCGTGATACCCGCCCGCGCTGGCAGTCCATCGCGCCGGGCTTCGATATCCGACTGGTGGCGCGCGAGTTCGGCGATCACCACTCGGCGCTCACGGCCGCCATGGCCGCCCGCAAAGGCCTGCCCGATCTGATGGCTGTCGAGTTCGGGTTCCTGGCGCGGTTTGCAGCCAGCGGTGCGCTGGCTGACCTGTCGACGTTGCCGGGAGTTGCCGAGTTGAGCACGGGTGTCGTGCCCTATGCCATTGCGCAATGCCGGCTCGCCGGCGGGCTATACGCGCTACCGGTCGACATTGGGCCAGGCGTGAGCTTTATCCGGGCGGATCTTCTCGAACGCGCCCGCATCACCGAGCAGCAGGTGCTGTCCTCATGGGAAGGGTTCGTGGAGGCGGGGCGGCTGCTTCGTGCGGCTGACGGCCCCTACCTGCTGCCGCATGCAAGAGATCTGAAGGACGCCATCATCCGCTCGGCGATCGAGCCGGGTGACGGATTGTATTTCGATGCGAAGGGCCGGCCGCGCCTGGACTCTGAGCGCTTCCGGCTTGCCTTCCGGCTGGCGCGCGAGGTGCGGCGCCACGATCTCGATGCGCGGGTGAGCGCATGGAGTAACGATTGGGCAGAGGGCTTGCGCCGAGGCCGCATCGCGACGCTCCTGATGGGAGCGTGGTTTGGGGGCCATCTGGCCAACTGGCTGGCGCCCGCCACAGCCGGTCGTTGGCGTACCGGTGAACTGCCCGGGGGGGCGCGCGCCTCGTGGGGTGGAAGTTTCTACGCGATTGCCGCGCATTCCCCCAGACGCGAGCAGGCCTGGGCCATGCTGCGGCTGCTGGCCGGAGATCCAGCGCTGCAACTCGACGCCTTCCGCCGCCACGATGCGTTCCCGGCGCTGCAAACCGCGCATCAGGATCCGTTCTTCGAGGAGGCCATGCCATTTTTCGGCGGCCAGCGCGCGCGTCGGCTCTGGCGCGAGATCGCGCTTGCGATTCCGCCGGTGGGCGTCCATCGCCTGGACCCGCTTGCCGAGGAAATCGTCAATGCCGAACTCGATCGCGTGCTGATTCGTGGAAAGGATCCGGAGCGGGCGATTGAAGACGCAGCGCGTGTGCTTGAACGACGCGCAGAACGGGTGCGCGGATGAGTGCACAGCAGTTACAGGTGGCTGAGCCGAGGCCTGCGCGTGTACGGATCTCGCTGATCGATCGCCTTCGCGGTCGCGATCCGGCTGTTGCGCCATGGCTGTTTCTCGCGCCTTTTCTGCTGCTGTTTGCGGTCTTCGGGGTGTATCCGATCGCGTTCTCGTTCTACATGTCGCTCCATGACTGGGATCCGGTGCAGGGGCTCGCGAGTGCGCGGTTTGTCGGACTCGACAACTATCTGTTTGTACTCGCCGATGAATGGTTTCATCAGTCTCTGATCAGCACCGCCTGGCTCGCTGTGGCGTCGGGTGTGCCTCAGCACCTGGTCGCCATTCCGCTTGCGTGTTTCATTGACTCGCGGCTTCGACGCACGCGCGACTGGCTTGCCGCGCTTTATTTCCTGCCCTACGTCACCTCGACAGTCGCGATCGCCATCATGTTCACGGCGCTCCTGTCGCGCGACTTCGGCATGGTCAACCTGATGGTCGAGTCGATCGCGAGGCTTCCCGTCGTGGGAACGCTGATGCCTGCCGGGCCGATCGACTGGCTGAATGATCCCGACCGGATTCGGCCCGCGGTGTCGATGGTTGTGTTCTGGCGCTTCGTGGGATTCAACACGCTGCTTTACCTGGCGGCGCTGCAGGGCATCCCGCGTGAACTCTACGAAGCGGCCCGTCTTGACGGCGCGAGCGCCTGGCAGCGTTTCTGGCATGTGACCCTGCCGATGCTTCGGCCCGTGGCCTTCTTTGCGGTGACCCTGTCGATCATCGGCGGCATGCAGCTCTTCGAAGAGCCCTTCGTATTATCGGGCGGTCGCGGCGGACCGGATCAAGCCGTGATGACGACCGCAATCTATCTCTACCGCTCGGCATTCGAGTTCAGCGATTTCGGTGCAGCAAGTGCCATGTCCTGGATTCTGGTGCTGCTGATGGCCCTTCTTTCTGCGCTCGTCACGCGCTGGCTTGGCAATCGGGGGGACCGATGAACAAATCGTCGGTGGAGGGCCACGGCATGAACCAGGCGATCGAGCGGGTCACGACTGCAGGCCGATTGGGGCAGGGTGCCGCCTGGGCGCTGGTGGGTGCTGGCGCGCTGCTGATGCTCGCGCCCTTTTATCTCATGTTCGTGTTTGCCACCCATCCGCGCACCGAGATCCTGCAGCTGCCGCCGCCACTGTTTTTCGGCGATGCATTTCTTGCCAATCTCGATGGACTGACCCGACGTATCCCGTTCTGGAGCAGTCTGGGCTGGAGTCTCTATGTGGCGGTGATCAGCAGCCTGCTCACGCTCCTCTTCTGCTCGATGGGCGGCTATGCATTTGCGATGTTCGAGTTTGCCGGCAAGCGCTGGCTGTTCGGGTTGGTGATTGGTGTGATGCTGGTGCCGCCCTTTCTCGGCATGATCTCGGGCTTTCTGGTGATCGACGCGCTGGGCTGGATCGATGAGCCGCGCGCGCTCTACCTGCCCGGCGCAGCCAGCGCGTTCGGCATCTTCCTCATGCGTCAGTTCATCACCGCGAGCGTGCCAATGCAGCTGGTCGAGGCGGCCCGTCTGGATGGCTGCAGCGAATGGCGGATCTTCTTTTCGATCGTGCTGCCGCTGCTGGGCCCAGCGCTGGGCACGCTGGGGCTGGTGAGTTTCGTTGCGTCCTGGAACAACTTCATGGGTGCGCTGGTGGTACTGCGATCCCCCGATCGCTACACGTTGCCGCTTGCGCTGCGCGCAATACAAAGTCCGGTCGATACCGACTGGGGTGTGCTGATGGCCGGTGCATCGATCGCGGTGGTGCCGCTCCTCGTGCTGTTCGCGTTCTTTTCGCGACAGCTGGTCGCTGGTCTCACGGCTGGCGCGGTGCGTGGTTGAACGCGAAGGCGCAGGACATCAGGAAACAGGAGTCAATGTGGATCGTGATCAGCTGATTGTTCCGGATCTCGGACATCTGCCAGGCAACTTTGTCTGGGGGGTTGCAACCAGCGCATTTCAGATCGAGGGGGCGGCTGACCGCCGTGGGGAATCGATCTGGGATGCCTTCTGCCGGCGCCCTGGCGCGATCGCCGACGGCTCCGATGGTCTCATTGCCTGTGATCATGTTGACCGCCTGGAGTCCGATCTTGATCTGATTGCCGCGCTCGGGGTCGACGCCTATCGCTTCTCGATTGCCTGGCCGCGCATCCAGCCCGAAGGAAGTGGTGCGCCATCAAGCGGGGGGCTCGGCTTTTACGAGCGGCTGATCGACGGGCTGCTCGCTCGCGGCATTCGTCCCTATGCGACGCTCTATCACTGGGATCTGCCCCAGGCACTGCAGCTGCGTTATGGCGGATGGGCGGGGCGCGAAACGGCGTTGCGGTTCGGTGATTACGCGGATCAGGTTGCGCGCCATCTGGGGGATCGCGTCGTATCGTTCGCCACGTTGAATGAGCCCTGGGTGGTGGCAATTCTCGGGCACGAGCAGGGGGTCTTCGCTCCGGGGCTGCGCTCGCGTGCCATTGCCATGCAGGCGAGCCACCATCTGCTGGTTGCGCACGGCCTCGCGTTGCAGGCGATCCGAGCAAGCAGCCGTGCTGAAGCGGGCATTGTTCTGAACATGTCTCCCATTCATCCGCTGACCGATATCGAGGCGGATCGAGCCAAGGCGGTGATCGATGACGGCCTCATCAATCGCTGGTACATGGATGCGATCCACGGCGGACACTACCCGGCTGACGTGCTTGCGCACCTGGGCGCAGACGCGCCGCAGCAGATCCCCGGAGACAGCGCACTCATCTCTCAGCCAGTCGACTTTATCGGGGTCAACTACTACACGCGCAGTTTTGCGAGCACGGGCGAACCCTGGTCGGCAGAGAAGACCGGCGCAGCGGTCACCGACATGGGATGGGAAATTTATCCCGCTGGTCTCACCGAGTTGCTGGTGCGCCTCGACCGCGACTGGAACCATCCTCGTCTGCTGGTCACCGAAAACGGGGCAGCGTTTGCCGATCAGCTTCTTGACGGTGCGGTGGATGATCACCCCCGGGTCGAATATCTGGCGACACATCTGGCTGCGGTTGACGAAGCCGCCCGCCAGGGCGTGAACATTGCGGGCTATTTTGTCTGGAGCCTGATGGACAACTTCGAGTGGGCTTCAGGCTATCGCAAGCGTTTCGGCATCGTGCATGTCGACTACGCAACACTCGAGCGCACGCCCAAGCGCAGCGCACACTGGGTGGGTGAACTCCTGCGTCGCTGGAAGTCGCTGCGCGCCCAGAGGTCATCGTGAGTTCAGTGCGCATGGTGCAGGTGCGGAAGTCTTTCGGTGCCGAACCGATCGTGCGCGGTATCGACCTCGATATCGCGCACGGCGAATTCATGGTGCTGGTGGGCGCATCGGGTTGCGGCAAGTCCACGCTGCTCCGGCTCATCGCCGGGCTCGAGCGCCTCGATTCGGGCGAAATCTGGATTGACGACGAGCGTGCCGATCAGCTGCCCCCGGCCGAGCGCCGGGTGGCGATGGTGTTCCAGAACTACTCGCTCTATCCCCATATGACGGTGGCTCAGAACATGGGGTTTGCGCTCAAGG
>Ga0255198_1000216_pt1 | contig 13010 bp, 7 predicted proteins | sample Miss_Law_RepC_8h_FD_188421 | JGI IMG/M metagenome (GOLD analysis project Ga0255198, IMG submission 188421) | Freshwater microbial communities from Mississippi River, Louisiana, United States - Miss_Law_RepC_8h | ecosystem: Environmental > Aquatic > Freshwater > River | place: USA: Louisiana...
CCGCCTCGGAAGCCACCCGGTCCCGGTTCGGGGGGCGTGTAAGCTTGTGGAATTCCACTTGTGCCGGGTTGGGCATCCAAGCTCACAATCCCGTCAATTGTCACGTTGCCCTACACAATCCACACGACGGGCGCGTGGCTGGGGTGGTTGATGAAGGTGATTTTGTTGCCGATGAGGGTGCCATTGGTGAAAAACTGGGGCGGAATGTTGACGGAGGAATACTTGAACACGATGGCCCACTTTTCCGGGTCATAGATGCCCTTGCCAGCGTTGGCAGCGTTATTGTTAGTCCAACTATGTAAACGCCGGTCGAAAAGTGAGACGGGGTCACGTGTGTGACGGGGCGGTCCAAAAGTGCAGCACCTTCATTAACCATGAAGCATGTATCGCACTATGGAAGACTGGACCGACATACGGGAGCGGGTGATAGCGGGCAAGGTGAGCAAGCGGGCGATTCTCCGGGAGACGGGGATGCACTGGCTGACGCTCAAGAAGATGCTAACGCACCCTGAGCCGCCGGGCTACCGGCAGCGTAAAACCCGGCCCCAGCAGAAGCTGGGGCCGTATCAGGAGCGCATCGAGCAGATCCTCAAGGCGGATCAGTTGCTGCCGCGCAAGCAGCGCCACACGGCCAAGCGCATTTGGGAGCGGCTCAAGGAAGCGGGTTTCACCGGCGGCTACACCGTGGTGAAGGAAGCGGTGCGGGAACTCACGCAGCGCAACCAGGAAGTTTTCGTGCCGCTGGTGCACCCGCCGGGCGAGGCGCAGACGGTTTTGAACACCTCCGCATACTCAAGCAGGCAGTCCCGCTCGAACCTGCTTTCCGCTAACTTCCCACGATAGCAGTAGCGCTGTTCGTCGTAGATCGTTCCCAGCCACCCGGAGTATTTCCACGAACTTGTCCCAACGAAGATGTTGTCAGCGGCGAGGCGTTGGACCGCTGATTGCAGCTTGGCTTTGAAGCTGTGCTCGGTGGCGGCGAAGAGGTCGGGCACGAGCGGATAGAAGCCCAAACAGCCGTCCGAGTCTAACCGCTTTCGCGTTTTGCCACCTCTCGGCTTATCGGGTTTGCGGAGGAAAGGCGCAAAACGCGTTGCGCGCCCCTGCTGGGCCGGTAATCCGCCGTCATTGGGGCTCGAAATTATCCACATTTTTACGATTTCCGACACTCGCGAACACAGCCGACACCCGCAAACAGAAGGCCCATAAAAAATCGCCCTAACAGCCCGCTACTCCGAGTCGAACGCGCGATCAAAACGCCTTTAATCGAATCGTAGCGCGTCGTCGTTGAAGGGCCGTTTCTCGACCTCCGCGACCTGGTATCAGCCGGAGGTTTTCGTCGAAGAGTTGAGCGTGGCAACGAACCGAAAGTTTCTACGGCTCGGTTAGAAGCGACGCCGAGGTGCTGGTTGTGACGACGAAATTGGAGGATTTCAGACATCGGTGAACGGGGGGAAACATCCCTGCATTTCCCTGAGTCCGCTAGCACTTATGCTAGCACTTTTGGCTATTTCACCCTATCGTGGCAACCGCAATCGCCTTTAATTACAGGAGATTTGTTGGTGGGAAGCGAAATATCCTTTGTTTCCAATGTGTTCTGAGACGGAAGTTCACGAAACAATTGATTCCATTGGGTAGAATGAGGATTGGAGGCGGAGGTCGGAATCGAACCGACGAATGGGGCTTTTGCAGAGCCCTGCCTTACCACTTGGCTACTCCGCCGTCAGGTGCGCAGGGACTCTAGGAAAGCGGGCGGCGGGCGCGCAAGCTTGTTCGCTGGGCCGCCGGGGGCGGAATGCGGGTGGACTGTCTCGCACCAGAAGCTTCAGCGGCCCAGCGGACCTGGCCGAACCGATTTCTTGAGTTTGCCCCGACGCGCCCACATTCTCGCGCGCGATGGAACGGCCACACATGTCACCGGGCGCGGGGGAACGGCGCGTCCAATTTGTCGGGGATCACTTGGTCTTCACCTTGGCGCATCCGCATGCGCGGGAGTGGGCGGCGACGGGCTGGACGGCCCGGTTGCGCACCAATCTGGGCCGGGCGGCGATGATTCGGCAGGAGATCATCCAGTCGAAATTCCACAAGGTGCCGCTGGCGGGGGCGTCCTGGCGGGACATCCCGATGCGCTGGGTGGACGGCGAGTGGCAGCTCACGTTGCCGTTGACGGAGGTGGGCTGGTTCAAGGCCAAGCCGTATGCGCTGGATCCGCAAGGGTTCCAGCACTGGCCCTCCGGGAATGATTTTGGCGTGAGTGTTCACCCCGGTTTTTATCGCTCGGCGAACACGATTTACTGCGCGTTTGCCCGGATGTTTGGCGAGACGAGGGCGCTCGTCGCGACGACTGATCCGCTGCGGGAGGCGCAGATGAACGAGCTGGATCGGCTGGGTTACACGGTGATTCCGCCCTCGGGGAAGTTGCGGGATGTGGCGCGACAGTTGCCGCAAATCATGGGGGAGTTGGGTTGCCGGATCTTGCATTTGCTGCCGGTGAGCCCCACGCCAACGACTTATGCGCGGTTCGGCCGGTTTGGCAGTCCGTATGCGGCGGAGGACATGACGGCGATTGATCCGGCGCTGGTGGAGTTCGATCAGCGCACGACTGGAGTGGAGCAGTTTGAGGAACTGACTTCCGCAGTGCATGCCCGCGGGGGCCGGGTCTTTCTGGACATTGTCATCAATCACACGGGGTGGGGTTCCTGGTTGCAGGAAAATCATCCGGAGTGGTTCGTGCGGCATGCGGCGGATGGCCGGTTCGAAAGCCCCGGGGCGTGGGGCACGGTGTGGGAGGATCTGGTGGAGTTGGCGCAGCGCGATCCGGCGTTGTGGGAATATCTGGCGGAGTCGTTCCTCACATGGTGTCGCCGGGGGGTGGATGGGTTCCGCTGTGACGCGGGCTACAAGGTGCCGGCTCCGGCGTGGCAACACATCATCGCGCGGGTGCGTGAGGAGTTTCCCGACGCGTTGTTCTTGCTGGAGGGGCTGGGCGGGGGATGGAATGACACGGAGACGCTGCTGACCGAGGGCGGGATGCAATGGGCTTATTCGGAGCTGTTTCAAGAGTTTGGCCCCCACCAGGTGGCTGGCTATCTCGATCACGCGCACCGGCAGAGCCACCGGGTGGGCACGCTGGTGCATTACAGCGAGACGCATGACAACGACCGGCTGGCCAAGCGGGGCCGGGTTTGGGCGCTGCTGCGGAACCAGCTCTCGGCGTTGAGCAGCGTGAACGGCGGGTTTGGCTTCACCTGCGGCGTGGAATGGCTCTGTGCCGAGAAGATCAACGTGCATTCCTGCCGCGCGCTGGCATGGGGAAGTGCGCACAACATCGTGCCCGAACTCAGCCGGTTGAATGCCCTGCTGGCGGAGCATCCGGCGTTCTTCGACGGGGCGCGGCTGCACCGGACCAGTCCGTCAGACTCCTTCATTTACGCGCTGCGGCGGGTTTCGGAAGAGGGACTGGATGCCGTGCTGGTGCTGGTGAACCTCGATCCGGAGCGCGAGCATCGGCTGACGTTGGACCACCCCGCAGACGAACTCCGGCATGACTTACTGGCGGCGACCGGGGGGATGCTGCCCCGGCATGAGTTTCATGATGGCAAAGTCACCTTTACGCTGGCACCGGGAGCGGCGCATTGCTTGAGCGCCACTGCGGAGCCGCTTGGCTTGCACGGCGAAGCCTACCGGTCTGCGCGTGCTCAAGCGGCCTTCGGTCTGGCGGCGCTGGCCCAAGTCAGGCCCATCGAGGAGCTGGGCGCGGTCAACTGGCGGGCACTGGCCGAGCAGGTGGCTGCCGACCCGGCCGGGGTGCTCGCCGCCGCGCTGCGCGACGGCGCAGGGAACGCGGCGGAGGCTTATGCCCCGGTCGTCGAGTGGACTCTCGCCGACACGCGACGCGTCCTGCTCGTGCCGCCGGGGCATTGGCTGCTGGTGCGGGACACGGCACCCTTTCGGGCTTCCTTGCGCGGTAGCCGCGCGGACAAATCAGCGCCTGCCCGGCATGCGGATTCCATTCCGGTGACAGGCGGCCACGTGGCGTGCTTTGCGCCTGGCGCGGGCGACGGTGATGCCGAGCTGGCCTTGGACCGCCGCCATGATTCCACCGCCGGCTGCACGGGAATCGTTCGCTTTCTGCCGGTCGAACCGGTCATGGCCTTGCCCAGTCAACTGCACCCGGCAACGGGCATCGCCCTGCTTACCAACGGGGCCGGGGCCATGGCCCGCCTGGCCGTGGATCTCGGCACGGTGCGTTCCAAGTATGACTGCGTGCTGGGGGCCAACCTCAATTCCAGCCTGCCGGTGGACCGGCATGTGTTCGCGAAACGTCTGCGGGTCTGGGTGAACGCCGACGGCTTCATCACCCCGCTGAACGCCGACAATCTCGTGGCCTTCAGTCCGGGACCGGCCGCCGTGTGGCAGTTCGTGGCCAACGCCGGTGATGGTCGCAGCGCGGAGGTTCATCTCGCCGTGGACATGGTGCCGGGCCGCAACACAACCATCCTGCGCTTTTCGCGGCCCCGCCGCGCGCCGGCGCTGGGCCGTGATCTGCCCGCTGAATTCATCGTGGGCCTCACGGTGCGGCTCGACATCGAGGACCGCAATTTCCACCACGAAACCACCCGCAACCCCGGCACGGAAAATCACTTCACGGCGTGTTCCCATGCGCTGCAAGGACGCGCGGGCTTCATGTTCAGGCCGGCGCATGATCGTCTGCTGCGGGTCTGGTCGGATGCGGGCCGTTACCATCATGAGGGAGAATGGTCCGTGAATCTCCCGCACCCGGTCGAGGCCACGCGCGGCATGACCGGACAAGGCGACGCCTACAGCCCGGGCTGGTTCGAGCTGCCCTTGGCCAAGGGACAGTCGGCCACGCTCGCCGCGAGCGCCGAGTTTGAAGAGCAGTTCGACTTGGCGGCATTTCAGTTTGCCCAGCAACGGGCCGTCCAGGCCGCAGCGGTGCAATGCCCGTCACCAACAGACGGCGGCGAAGGCCAGCCATCTGCGCGACCCGCGAACGCTTCTGTGTCGGCCCCGAAAATCGAAGCCAAGGCCGGCGAACCTGCTGCCAAAGGAGCCGCCGCCCGGACCCGGGCGCTCTTCGACTTCATCCACGAGAGCACGCAGGAGCAGATGCAGCTCGCGTTGCCTGCTGTCTCCGGCGCGCGAACCGACAACACGCCTGCCGAGCTCGACCCCACGGGCGGCGCGGCGACCCGCGCACCGGAGCACACGCTCCAGCCTGTCTCATTTGCCGAGCAGCTCGAACGCGCCATCCGCGCCTTCGTCGTGCGGCGCGGCGAGGGGAAAACCGTCATCGCTGGCTATCCGTGGTTTCTGGACTGGGGCCGCGACACGTTGATTTGCGCGCGGGGCTTGATCGCCGCGGGCTGGCAGGAGGAGGTTCGCCAAATCCTCGTCACCTTCGGGCGGTTTGCGGATCAAGGCACGCTGCCCAACACCATCCACGGCGACAACGTCTCCAACCGGGACACCAGCGATGCGCCGCTTTGGTTCGGCGTGGTCTGCGAAGACTACCACAGCCAGTTGCCGGCCGGCCCCGGTCAGGCGGCGTTTTATGACACCCCGGTGGACGCCGCCGGCCGCACGCTCACGGAAGTCCTCCGCAGCATCGCGGTCGGCTACGTGCAAGGCACGCCCAATGGCATCCGCATGGACGCGGCCAGTGGTCTGGTGTGGAGCCCCAGTCATTTCACCTGGATGGACACCAACTACCCTGCCGGCACGCCGCGCGAGGGCTACCCGGTGGAAATCCAAGCGCTGTGGATTCGCCTCCTGCGCCAACTGGACCGGCTGCGCGTCGCCCCGGCGGGCGAACCCTGGAGCGAACTCGCGGCCCGCGCGGAGCACTCGTTGAACGAGTTGTTCTGGCTCGAACACCAAGGCTGGTTTGCGGATTGCCTGCTCGCCCGGCCCGGCGTCCCGGCCCGCGACGCCACGCCTGACACCGCGCTGCGCAGCAACATGCTCTTCCCCATTAGCCTTGGCCTGGTGGCCGATGCGCGGGCCCGACGGTGCGTGGCCGCAGCCCTGCGATACCTCGTCATCCCGGGCGCGCTGCGCTCACTCGCACCATTGCCAGTCCAGCCGCCGCTGCCCATCCATGCGGCGGACGGCCGGCTGCTCAACGATCCGGTGAACCCTTACTGGGGCCGCTACGAAGGCGATGAAGACACCCGCCGCAAGCCCGCCTACCACAACGGCACCGCGTGGACCTGGACGTTCCCGGTGTTCTGCGAGGCGCTGGCCCGGGCGCACGGCTTCGCACCTGATGCGGTCGCCGCCGCCCGGGCTTATCTGGGCAGCGCGAGTGATTTGTTGCAGTCCGGCTGCATCGGTCAACTGCCCGAGATCGTGGATGGCGACGCCCCCCATGCCCAGCGCGGTTGTGACGCCCAAGCCTGGGGTGCCACCGAGGCGTTGCGTGTCTGGCGGCTGCTGGACCAAAGCGCGAACCGCCCGGCTGCCTCGTAGCAGCCAGCGAGCCGCAACCACGTTGGCTCAAGTCGCGGCGCGCAGTTCCATCCACATCGTCGCGCGAAACTCCTCGCCCGCTTTCAACACGATGACTTCGCCCGGCGTGCCGCGCGTGAAGGAGTTCGGCAGCGCCGTCCACGGTTCGAGGCAGTAGAAGGGCGCTTCCGTCGTGCGTGCCCACAGCGCGCAGTAGCGGTGCTGCGGCGCGCCCTCCCAGTTCAGCGCCACCTCCAGTTCGCTGCGCGGATCCACCAGCACCAGTTCGCGGTGCGAGAACGCGCCCAGGAACATTGTGGCCGCCACATCGTGCGCCACCGGCAGCGACTGCGCCGGTTGCGCCGTGGCCGTGAACCGCTCGTAGCGAGCGTCGGTGGCGAGGTGGTCGCAGGCCGGCAGCTTCACGAAGCACTGGCTCCGCTCCCCGCGCGGCGTGAGCGGCACCTGAAAATACGGGTGAATGCCCGTGCTGAAGGGCATCGGCTCCCCGCCCCGGTTCACCACCGTCTGCTCGGAGTGCAGCCGCCCACCGGCCAGCCGGTAGCTGACGCGATGACAGAACGCGAACGGATATGCCTTGCGCGTGGCCTCGCTGTCCACCAGCTCCAGCGTGAGCTCCGCCTCGCCGCGACTCGCCACCCGCCACGCGGACCGGCGCGCAAACCCATGCTGGCCCAGCGCGAACTCACGTCCGCCCCACGCATAATGATGCTCCCGGCCGGGCAGGTGATTGAAGCTCACCATGGGAAACAGCAGCGGATTTCCGGCCCACATTTCCTTGGGGTAGCGGTCCACGACTGCTTGCTCGAAATGCAGCGCGTCCACGAGCCCGTGCCGCGTCGGCCGCGCGTAACGCAGCAGCCAGCCGCCGAGTTCGGGCACAATCACCGCCAGGCTGCCATCGGTGTCCTTTAGTTGGATGAACTTGTCTTCGTGCATGGTGCGCAGGGTTTACCAAGAAATGACCGGCCGCCACAGGAAGAACTGTCCGCCCGTGGATCAGTCGTTCGCGCCGCTTGATTGGCCCCCTGTCGGCTGCTAGCGTCGCCCCTCTTTGGAGGAGGGGATTGGGATTAGGATTAGGATTAGGATTAAGAGCAGGAGCCGAAGCTTCCTCTTACTCTTACTCGTAATCTTAATCCTAATCCTGCTCCTCCCTGACATCGCATGGACTACAAGAACACGCTGAATCTGCCGCGCACGGACTTCGCCATGAAGGCCGACCTCGTCGCGCGCGAACCGCAACGCCTCGCCCGCTGGGAGGCCGACGCCATTTACGCGCAGATTCGCGCCGCCCGCGCCGGCAAGCCCAAGTTCGTCCTCCACGACGGCCCGCCCTTCGCCAACGGCGATGTCCACGTCGGCACCGCGCTGAACAAGGTGCTCAAGGACATCATTGTCAAATACAAGTCCCTGCGCGGCTTCGACGCCCCCTACATCCCCGGCTGGGACTGCCACGGCCTGCCGATCGAGTTCAAGGTCACACAGGACATGCGCAAGGCCGGTGCCAGTGCCAGTGCCGGCGACTTGCAGTCGCCGCCCGCAGGCAACGCAGCCAAAGACGGCGACAAGCTATCGCCGGCCCAATTCGACGCCTCCTCCATCCGCACCGCCTGCGACGCCTACGCCCGCAAATACATTGACCTCCAGCGCACCCAGTTCAAACGCCTCGGCGTCTTCGGCGACTGGCAAAATCCCTACCTCACGCTGAACAAGGAATACGAGGCCGACGAGCTGCGCCTCTTCGCCGACCTCGTCGCGCAAGGCTTCGTCTATCGCGGCAAGAAGCCAGTGTATTGGAGCATCCCGTGCCGCACCGCGCTCGCCGAGGCCGAGGTGGAATACGCCGACCACGTCAGCCAGTCGGTTTATGTGAAGTTCAAGCTCACCGGCGAGCCGAACACCTTCCTCCTCATCTGGACCACCACGCCCTGGACGCTCCCCGCGAACCTCGCCGTGGCCTTCAACCCGTCGCTCTTCTACTCGCGCATCCACGCCGACGGGAATGTCTATCTCGTCTGCAACTCGCTCCTCGAAACCGTCGCGCAGAAGTGCGCGTGGGCGGGCGGCTACCAAATCGAGCGCACCGTCTCCGCCGACGAACTCGCCACGCTCACCTACGAGCATCCGTTCTGCGCGCGCACGGGCCGGCTCTTCCCCGCCGACTTCGTCACCGCCGACACCGGCACCGGCTTCGTTCACATCGCGCCCGGCCACGGCGCGGACGACTACAACCTCGGCCGCAGCCAAGGCCTGCCCATCTACTCGCCCGTCAACGACGAGGGCTGTCTCGCCCACACCAACGACCTCCCTGCCGACCAGCAGATGCCGGCGGAAATGCTCGGCAAGTCCATTCTCGAAAAGCACGGCCGCAGCGATGCCAACGACGCCGTCCTCCACGAACTGCGCGTGCGCCACGCCCTCGCGCACCAGGAGAACTACCACCACAGCTACCCGCACTGCTGGCGCAGCAAGACCCCCATCATCTTCCGCGCGATGGACCAGTGGTTCATCAAGGTGGACCACATGGTAGGACAGGCTTCCAGCCTGTCATCCATCTCCCACCAGAGCGCGATTTCGCCGAGCGGCGGAACTAGTTTCCAAACCGCCGCCCCAACTCCCGCTCAAGCGGTTTCTGTTCAGTTAGAAGGCAGGCAGGATGCCCGCCCTACTTTCCGCCAACGCGCTCTCGCCGAAATCAACCGCGTGAACTGGATTCCCGACTGGGGCAAGAACCGCATCGAAGGCGCGGTGAAATCCCGGCCCGACTGGTGCATCTCGCGCCAGCGCAGTTGGGGCGTGCCCATCCCGGCCTTCTACGACGCCCAGAGCGAACCCATCCTCGACGCCGCCATCGTCCGCAAGGCCGCCGACCTCTTCGAGCAGCACGGCAGCAACGTGTGGTTCGAGAAAACCGTCTCCGAACTCTGGACCCTCTGCCGCCCCGCCGATTGGACCGGCCGCGAAGCCACCGCCAAATCCAGCGACACCCTCGACGTGTGGATTGACTCCGGCAGCTCCAGCCGCGCCGTCCTGATGCGACGCACCGAGCTGCACCACTCAACTCTCAACTCTCAACCCTCAACTTCTTCGTGGCAGGCCGACGTCTATCTCGAAGGCTCCGACCAGCATCGCGGCTGGTTTCAATCCTCCCTGCTCCTCTCCCTCGCCGGCAACGGAGCCGCGCCGTTCAAGACCGTGCTCACCCACGGCTTCATGGTGGACGAGGACCGCGAGAAGATTTCCAAGAGCAAGCAAGGCCAGGGCGGCTACACCAAGCCCCAAACCGCCGACCGTTACGTGAACGAATACGGCGCCGACGTGCTGCGCCTGTGGGTCGCCAGCCAGGACTACCGCAACGACATCGTCGTGAGCGAGGAGCGCCTCAAGAAGGTCAGCGAGACCTATCGCGGCATCCGCAACACCCTCCGCTACCAGCTCTCGAACCTCTACGACTTCGACCCCGCCAAGCACACCGTGCCCGACGCCCAGCTCACCGGCCTCGACCGGTGGGTGCTCGGCGAGTTCGCGAAGCTGGAGGCCGAAGTCGCGCGCGCCTACGACGCCTACGAGTTCCACGTCGTCTATCAGCAACTCAGCCAGTTCGTCGCCGTGCAGTTGAGTTCCATCTACCACGACGTGGTGAAGGACCGCCTCTACACCGACCCCGCGAACTCCGCGCGCCGCCGCAGCACGCAGACCGCGCTGCACCGCATGGTCACGCGCCTCTGCCAGATGCTCGCCCCCGTGCTCGCCTTCACGGCGGACGAAGCGTGGGAATTCATCCCCGGCAAACCCGCGCCCAGCGTGCATCTGAGCGAGTGGGAGCCGCAGCCCTTCGCCCGCGCCGACGCTGAAGTCTCCGTGTGGGATGCGATTTTCAAGCTGCGCTACTACACGCTGCCGGCACTGGAAACGGCTCGCCAAGCCAAGCAAATCGGCAAGGCCCTCGAAGCCAAGCTCATCCTCAACGGCTCTAGCCCATACTACGTGGGCAGCCAAGCGCATGCCGACGACCTGCGCGAACTACTCAACGTCTCACAGTTCGAAATCCAAATCACGGGCGACCCGAACATAGCTGTGCTTGTCACCAAGGCCTCCGGCCAAAAATGCGAGCGCTGCTGGCACTGGGAAACCGACGTGGGCACGAACACCGAGCACCCGACCATCTGCGCCCGCTGTGTGGAAGCCGTGAAGGAGTGCAAAACTTGACGATGCTCAAAGAACATGACCGAGTAGTTTTGAAATCCGCTATGCCCGGCGAGCGCTTGGTGGCGGGCGATGTCGGAACCGTCGTGCATGTCTGTCCGAACGGTCTGGCCTATGAAGTGGAGTTCACCACGTTTCTGGGAAACACCGTTGCGGTGGTGACAGTCGAAGCTGGTCAGGTTCGCCCGCCGCGCAATCGCGAGATTCCGCACACGCGGGAACTGCAAGCGGTCTGACGGGTTGCGTCCCTTGGCGTTGGTAGCCGCACCCCTCATCCGGCCTCCGGCCACCTTCTCCCCTCGCTGCGCGAAGGGAGAAGGCGAGCGAGCATTGCAGTGATGATGCGCACGACGCGCCTCTCCTCCCTCTCCCTTCATCGGATGAGGGGAGAGGGCCGGGGTGAGGGGTTCGTCCTCCAACTTGCCACGCCTCGCCGTTTCGCAAACACTCCGTCCATGTCCCGCCGCAACCACAACGAATTCTCTCGCCGCTTGCGCCGCGAACAAACACCAGAGGAAAAGGACTTGTGGAAAGCGCTCCGTAGCCGACGCTTCGCTGGCTTCAAATTCCGCCGCCAGCACGAAGTCGCGCCCTACTTTCTGGATTTCTACTGTCCGCTAGCAAAGCTGGCCGTGGAGCTGGACGGCTTCGGTCACGGACTGCCCGGACAACGGGAACACGACGCGGAGCGCGACGCCTTTCTCGTGGCCAAGGGCATCGAGATGCTTCGCTTCTGGAATCACGAGTGGAACAAGAACCGCGAGGGCAGTCTGATGGAAATCTGGGCGGCCCTGACGCGCCGAGTGCCAGCGGAGGAACTGGCGAAGCTCGACACGGTCGGCACGCGATACATCCCGCCGAAGGAGAGCGAAATCATCCGGTCCAGCCGTGGGCCACGGTGACCACCCCTCACCCCGGCCCTCTCCCCTCCTCCGAGGAAGGGAGAGGGAGCCAGCCAGCGGCGCACGTAGCTCCTTGGTTTCTTCTCCCTCTCCCTTTGCGCAGCAAGGAGAGAGGGCCGGGGTGAGAGGTTGCGTGCGTCGGCGTTGGTGACCGCAGCTTGCCAGTTCCGCTGGCAGTGCCGTAGGCTGCCGACCATGAAGGCCTGCCTGACAGCTCTCTACTTCTACGTCGCCAGCTTCCTTTTTCATACCTCCGCTGCCGAGCTATCGGACGCCGAGAGAAAAATCTTTCAAGAGACCAAGGCGAAGGCTGAAAGGGGTGAGGCCAAGGAGCAGTATCTTGTAGGCTCCATGTATTTTCGGGGTGAAGGCGTGGCAAAGGACGAAGCCGAGGCGGTGAGTTGGTATCGCAAAGCCGCAGAACAGAACCACGCCATCGCCCAAGGGATGCTCGGCTCGATGTATGAGTTTGGGGCAGGCGTGACGAAGGACTACGCAGAGGCGATGAAGTGGTATCGCAAAGCGGCGGAGCAGGGTTTTTCAACAGCCCAGTTCAATCTGGGTGTCTGCTACTACCATGGCCAAGGAGTAGTGAAAGATGAGGTGGAAGCCTACAAGTGGTGGCTGCTGGCTGGCGCGCAAGGAGATGAAGTAGCAAAGAAGAACTATGGTTTGCTCGAAAATCGCCTCACTGCAACTCAACGAGCCGAAGGCCAAAAACTCGCCCGCGAGTTCAAGCCGCGACTGATGCCATCTACTGGTGCTAATGGCCCAGAGGCTTCTGGTGCTCAGGCACGCCCGGAATCCACCGGCACGGGTTTCTTCATCACAGACGACGGTTACTTCATCACCAACCAGCACGTTGCCGGTGAAGGCGCGACGGTGAGATTAGTCACGGCGGCAGGCTCCGTTGCCGCGAAGGTCGTGAAGGTGGACAAGGCAAACGACCTGGCCTTGCTCAAGGCGGAGGGGAAGTTCACGGCGTTGCCGGTCATCACCAGCCGGGGCGTGCGGCTCGGGGCCACCGCCGCCACCGTCGGTTTCCCGAACACCGGCTTGCAGGGCTTCGCGCCCAAACTGGCCAAAGGGGAGATTGCCAGCCTCGCCGGGGCGCAGGATGACGTGCGGCATTTCCAAATCAGCGCGCCCATCCAGCCCGGCAACTCCGGCGGCGCGCTGGTGGACGAGCGGGGCAACGTCATCGGCGTGGTGGTGGCGAAGTTGAGCCAGCGGGCCGCCCTCGCCACCAGCGGCGCGCTGGCCGAGAACGTGAACTACGCCGTGAAGAGCAGCTACCTCCTGAGTTTTCTGGAATCCGTCCCCGAAGTCGCCGCCAAGCTGAAGGACGCCCACACCAAGGACCGCAAGTTCGAGGACGTGGTGAAGTCCGTGGAGCAGGCCACCGTG
>Ga0255198_1000231_pt1 | contig 12596 bp, 9 predicted proteins | sample Miss_Law_RepC_8h_FD_188421 | JGI IMG/M metagenome (GOLD analysis project Ga0255198, IMG submission 188421) | Freshwater microbial communities from Mississippi River, Louisiana, United States - Miss_Law_RepC_8h | ecosystem: Environmental > Aquatic > Freshwater > River | place: USA: Louisiana...
GCAATCAACGCGAACCATGCCTTGCTGGCCAAGCGCGCCGGCTTCAAGGCAATCTATTTGTCGGGCGGCGGCGTGGCCGCCGGCTCGCTCGGCCTGCCCGATCTGGGCATCTCGGGACTTGAAGATGTACTGATTGATGTGCGTCGGATCACCGACGTCTGCGACACACCGCTCTTGGTCGATGTCGATACCGGATTTGGCGCCTCAGCCTTCAACATCGCGCGCACCACTCAATCCATGATCAAGGCTGGGGCCGCCGGCATGCACATTGAGGATCAGGTCGGCGCCAAACGCTGCGGCCATCGGCCGGGCAAGGCCATTGTGAGCACCGAGGAAATGGTCGATCGAGTCAAGGCCGCAGTGGATGCCCGCACCGATTCGAATTTTTTGATCATGGCCCGCACCGATGCCCTGGCCGTCGAGGGCCTTCAATCCGCAATCGATCGGGCCTGCGCCTGCGTTGAGGCGGGGGCCGATGCAATCTTTCCTGAGGCCATGACCGAACTCGCGATGTACCAACAGTTTGTTGGGGCGGTAAGGGTGCCGGTGCTGGCCAACATTACTGAGTTTGGCGCAACCCCACTGTATTCCGCAGATGAACTCAAAGCCACCGGAGTGGCGATCGTGCTGTATCCGCTCTCGGCCTTTCGGGCAATGAACAAGGCGGCGCAGACCGTCTATGAGGCCGTTCGACGTGATGGGACCCAGCGCCAGGTGGTGGCCATGATGCAAACCCGCGAGGAGCTTTACGACTCAATCGGCTACTGGGATTTCGAAAATAAGCTCGATGCTTTATTTTCTAAAAAATAATTTCAACGGCCTCTGCCCTTTTTCATTTCATCTCTGTCTATTCAAACTGCTATGTCACCCAACTCTCAATCCCCAGCCAATACGGCCCCCGAAGCCGCCGCCCCAAAAGCAAAAAAATCGGTTGCGCTTTCTGGCATCACTGCAGGCAATACCGCACTGTGCACGGTCGGCCGTACGGGTAATGATCTGGCCTATCGCGGCTACGACATTCTGGATCTCGCTGACGTCTGCGAATTCGAGGAAATTGCCTACCTGCTGGTCCACGGAAAACTACCCAACCGGCCGGAGCTCATCGGCTACAAAAACAAACTGCGTGCGCTTCGGGGCCTTCCCGCCAATGTGATGGCCGCCCTCGAGGCCCTGCCCGCGTCCAGCCATCCGATGGATGTGATGCGTACTGGTGTCTCCGCGCTCGGCTGCAATATTCCGGAAAAAGAAGACCACAGCGCCCCCGGTGCCCGCGACATCGCTGACCGGCTCATGGCTTCTTTGGGATCCATGCTGCTTTACTGGTACCACTACAGCCACAACGGACGGGCCATCGATGTGGAGACCGATGATGACTCGATCGGTGGCCACTTCCTGCATCTGCTGCACGGGCGTCGGCCGCCACAAGACTGGGTCCAGTCGATGCATACCTCACTGATTCTGTATGCAGAGCACGAGTTCAATGCCTCTACTTTTGCTGCCCGTGTCATTGCCGGCACCGGCGCTGATTTTTACTCCTGCATCACTGGCGCCATCGGTGCCCTGCGCGGCCCCAAGCATGGCGGAGCCAATGAAGTCGCCTTCGAGACCCAGAAGCGCTATAACTCGCCCGATGAGGCCGAGGCCGATATCCGACGCCGGGTGGAGAACAAAGAGGTCATCATCGGTTTTGGCCATCCGGTGTACACCATCGGTGATCCACGCAATAAGGTCATCAAAGAGGTGGCCCGCAAGCTCTCACGTATGGCCAATGACATGAAGATGTTCAACATCGCCGAGCGGCTCGAGACTGTCATGTGGGACGCCAAAAAAATGTTTCCCAATCTCGACTGGTTCTCGGCCGTGAGTTATCACATGATGGGCGTGCCCACCGCAATGTTCACGCCGCTTTTTGTAATCTCGCGGACCTCCGGCTGGAGCGCCCATGTGATTGAGCAGCGGCAGGACGGCAAGATTATCCGGCCAAGCGCCAATTACACCGGGCCCGAAGATCAGAAATTCGTTCCGCTGGATAAGCGCAAGTAAAAATGAACACCGCTTTTCGCAAGCCCCTGCCAGGCACCTCACTGTCTTATTTTGATACGCAGTCGGCCATCGAAGCCATTGCCCCAGGCGCCTATGAGCGGCTGTCGTACACCGCCAAGGTCCATGCTGAAAATCTCGTTCGGCGCTGTGATCCGACGATCCTGAATGACTGCCTGCGGCAGATTGCAGAAAACCGCCGCGATCGGGACTTTCCGTGGTTTCCTGCCCGCGTTGTCTGCCACGACATTCTCGGCCAGACCGCCCTGGTCGACCTCGCCGGCCTGCGCGATGCGATCGCGGAAAAAGGCGGCGATCCCGCCATGATCAATCCGGTGGTGCCAACCCAGTTGGTCGTGGACCACTCACTGGCCGTAGAGTGCGGCGGGTTTGATCCCGACGCATTTGCGAAAAATCGCGCCATTGAGGATCGCCGCAACGAAGACCGATTTCACTTTATCGAGTGGACCAAGCACGCGTTTCAAAATGTCGATGTCATTCCACCCGGTAACGGCATCCTGCATCAGATCAATCTTGAGCGAATGTCGCCGGTGATTCAGGTCCAAGAGGGCGTCGCCTATCCCGACACATTGGTCGGAACCGATAGCCATACGCCCATGGTGGATGCGCTCGGAGTCATCGCAATCGGCGTTGGCGGCCTTGAAGCTGAAAGCGTCATGCTCGGACGCGCCTCCTGGATGCGGTTGCCAGAAATTGTCGGCGTCAAACTCTCTGGCCGGCCGGCGCCCGGCATTACGGCGACCGATATCGTGCTCGCGCTGACTGAGTTTTTACGCAAAGAGCGTGTGGTCTCGGCTTATCTGGAATTTTTCGGCGATGGCGCGGCCAATCTCACTCTCGGTGATCGCGCCACCATCTCCAATATGGCGCCTGAGTTTGGTGCCACTGCAGCGATGTTTTATATCGATGAGCAGACCCTCCGCTATCTGCGGCTCACCGGCCGTGATGAGGCCCTTGTCAAGCTGGTCGAAACCTACGCACGCCAGACAGGCCTATGGGCCGACCAGATGCAAGCGGCCCAATACGAACGGGTTTTATCGTTTGATCTTGGCGCGGTGGTCCGCAATATTGCCGGCCCCTCCAATCCACATAAGCGGGTTGCCACAGCCGATCTCGCAGCAAAGGGCATCGCAGCACCCTATCAGGAAACTGCAGGCCAGATGCCGGATGGCGCGGTGATCATCGCCGCAATCACCAGCTGCACCAACACCAACAACCCGCGCAATATGATTGCTGCCGGTCTGCTGGCACGAAATGCGAATCGGGCCGGCCTGCTGCGCAGGCCTTGGGTGAAGACCTCGCTGGCACCGGGCTCAAAGGCAGTCGCACTCTACCTCGAAGAGGCCGGCTTGCTTGCTGAACTTGAGAAGCTAGGCTTTGGAGTGGTCGCCTTCGCCTGCACCACCTGCAACGGCATGAGCGGCGCGCTTGAGCCCAAGATTCAACAAGAAATCATGGATCGGGATCTCTATGCCACTGCCGTGCTCTCGGGGAATCGTAATTTTGATGGCCGCATTCATCCCTATGCCAAGCAGGCCTTCCTGGCCTCTCCACCACTCGTCGTGGCTTACGCACTTGCGGGTTCAGTACGCTTTGATATTGAAAAAGATGTGCTTGGCACCGACCCATCGGGCCGGCCCATTCGACTGGCAGATCTCTGGCCGAGTGATGCCGAAATTGATGCGGTCGTCACCGCGAGCGTCAAGCCAGAGCAATTTCGTCGCGTCTACGAGCCCATGTTTGCGATTCGAACAGCATCCACGCAGCCCGTCAGCCCGCTGTATCACTGGCGGCCCAAGAGCACCTATATTCGACGGCCACCGTATTGGGAGGGTGCGCTCGCTGGAGCCCGCACGCTGAAAGCCATGCGGCCGTTGGCGGTACTGCCGGATAACATCACCACCGATCACCTCTCTCCATCGAACGCCATCCTGCCCGATAGCGCTGCTGGCGAATATCTGGCCAAGATGGGCCTGCCAGAGGAAGATTTCAATTCCTATGCGACCCACCGCGGCGATCATCTCACTGCCCAGCGGGCTACCTTTGCCAATCCGAAACTCATCAATGAAATGGTGGTCGTCAATGGCGAAGTGAAGCAGGGCTCACTCGCCCGTGTTGAGCCGGAAGGAAAAATCATGCGGATGTGGGAGGCCATTGAAACCTACATGAACCGCAAACAGCCCTTGATCATCATTGCTGGGGCAGACTATGGTCAAGGATCCTCGCGGGATTGGGCCGCCAAAGGCGTGCGGCTTGCGGGCGTCGAAGCCATTGTCGCCGAGGGCTTCGAACGCATTCATCGGACCAATCTCGTCGGCATGGGCGTACTGCCGCTGGAGTTTGAATCCGGCACCACACGGCACACGCTCGTCATTGATGGCACCGAAACCTTCGATGTCATCGGCGAACGCAAACCGAGGGCCACACTGACCCTGGTGATCCATCGTCGAGATGGTGAGCACCTGGAAGTACCAGTGACCTGCCGGCTCGATACCGCCGAAGAGGTCTCGATTTATGAGGCTGGCGGTGTGCTACAACGCTTTGCGCAGGATTTTCTTGAGGCCAAAAAAGCGGCCTAAGCTGCCCGCCGGCCTTTCCATCAATACAACCCCCACGTCTTTGCAATGCATCCGCCCCCACAAATCAAAATTCCCGCAACCTACATGCGTGGCGGTACAAGCAAGGGGGTCTTTTTCTCACTGACCGACCTTCCTACTGCCGCGCAGGTGCCGGGCCCGGAGCGCGATGCGATTTTGTTGCGGGCCATCGGCAGCCCGGATCCTTATGGCAAACAAATCGATGGCATGGGCAACGGCTCCTCGAGCACCAGCAAATCGGTAATCCTCTCCAAGAGTCAGCGGCCTGATCACGACGTGGACTACCTTTTTGGCCAGGTCGCCATCGATAAAGCGTTTGTCGACTGGAGTGGAAACTGTGGAAACCTCTCTGCGGCAGTCGGACCTTTTGCCATTCGCAATGGATTTCTCGATTCTCGCCGTGTGCCGCACGATGGCATCGCCACCGTGCGAATCTGGCAAGCCAATATCAATAAAACCATCATTGCCCACGTGCCGATCATTGATGGCGAAGTCCAAGAGACCGGTAACTTTGAATTGGATGGCGTCACCTTCCCGGCAGCGGAAGTTCAGCTTGAGTTCATTGACCCCGCCGATGAAGGCGACGATGCCAGCGGCGGCGCCATGTTTCCCACCGGAAACCTGATCGATCAACTCGAAGTGCCGGGCTTCGGTTCGCTTCCGGCCACCATGATCAATGCAGGCATACCGACGATTTTCGTCAATGCAAAAGATATCGGCTACGCCGGCACCGAGCTGCAAGATCAGATCAACAATGATGCAAAGGCGCTCACTATGTTTGAGGTCCTGCGTGCCCACGGTGCGATGCGCATGGGGCTCATCCGTGACCCCGCAGAGGCCGCAGGCCGGCAGCACACCCCAAAAATCGCCTTTGTCGCACCGCCTCAGGAGTACACCGCCTCAAGCGGCAAGCGTGTGCCAGCCGCGGAGATTGATCTACTGGTGCGTGCTCTCTCGATGGGCAAGCTACATCACGCCATGATGGGAACCGCCTCGGTCGCCATCGCTACGGCAGCGGCGATTCCGGGCACGCTCGTCGATTTGGCAGCAGGCGGCGGCGGCCGTGAAGCTGTCCGATTTGGTCATCCTTCCGGAACCCTGCGGGTCGGCGCGCAGGCCCGGCTCATCAATGGCCAATGGACCGTCACCAAGGCCATCATGAGCCGCAGCGCACGCATTCTCATGCACGGCTGGATTCATGTCCCCGGCTCAGTACTCAAAAGGAGAGCATCATGACCACGCAAGTTGCCGCATTTCACCGGCGTTCTGTCGAAGAACGCGAGGCCTTCTGGGCCGAGCAGGCCGCCAATATCGACTGGTTCGCAAAACCCGAAAAGATTCTTGATTTCTCCAACCCGCCATTTGCCCGCTGGTATGTCGGTGGCAAGACCAACCTCTGCCACAACGCCGTCGACCGGCACCTGCCGAGCCGCGCAGACCAGCCGGCCCTGATCTACATCTCGACCGAGACCCAGCAAGAGAAGACCTACAGCTATAAAGAATTGCACCAGGAGGTGCAGGCGATGGCCTCCATTCTCAAATCTCTGGGCGTAAAGCGCGGCGATCGCGTTTTGATTTACATGCCCATGATTGCTGAGGCGATTTTCTCCATGCTCGCCTGTGCACGCATCGGCGCGATTCACTCGGTCGTCTTCGGCGGATTTGCAGCCCCGTCGCTGGCGGCACGCATCGATGATGCCCAGCCCTTGGTCATGATCTCTGCCGATGCGGGCATGCGTAACGGCAAAGAGGTGCCGTATAAACATTTGGTCGACGATGCCTGCCGGCTCGCTGAAAAGCCGCCGGCCAAAGTCCTGCTGATGAACCGCGGGCTTGCTCCCATGACCCATGTCCAGGGCCGTGATGTCGACTATGCCGCTCTTCGCAAGGAGCATCTCAGTGCCGCCGTGCCCTGTGAGGCCATGCTGGCGACGGACCCCTCTTACATTCTGTACACCTCAGGCACCACTGGAAAGCCCAAAGGCGTGCAGCGGGATACAGCCGGCTACGCAGTCGCGCTTGCAACCTCAATGAAGGCCATCTTTGACACCAAGCCAGGAGAGGTTTTCTTCTGCACTTCTGACATTGGCTGGGTGGTGGGCCATTCCTACATCGTCTATGGGCCGCTGATCAATGGCTCGACCACGATCGTCTATGAAGGCATGCCCACCGTGCCCGATCCGGGCATCTGGTGGAGCATCGTGGAGCGCTTTGGTGTCAGCACCATGTTCTCATCGCCCACCGCAGCCCGTGTGCTGAAAAAGCAAGATCCGAAATACATGACCCAGCACAACACCAAGTCGCTACGGCGTCTATTTTTGGCGGGCGAGCCGCTGGATGAGCCGACCGCCAAGTGGATCTCTGATGCCTTGGGTGGCGCGAAAATCATCGACAACTACTGGCAGACCGAGACCGGCTGGCCGATTATGGCGGCCCAACACGGCATCGAGGACACGCCCACAAAATTTGGTAGCCCCAGCTTCGCCTGCTATGGCTATGACCTGCGACTGATTCATGAATCCACCTTTGAGGAGGTTGGCGCCAATGAAAAAGGCATGCTCTGCGCAGTGCCTCCGCTTCCTCCGGGGTGCCTGCAGACCATCTGGGGCGATGATGAACGGTTTGTGAAAACCTATTTCACTGCAGTGCCCGGAAAAAAATACTACTCCACCTTTGATTACGCAACGCGCGATGAAGATGGCTACTACTTCATTCTGGGCCGCACCGATGATGTGATCAATGTGGCTGGCCATCGGCTCGGAACCCGCGAAATCGAAGAAGCAATTCAGGTCCATCCTAATGTCGCCGAAGTTGCTGTGGTGGGCGTGGCCGATTCGCTCAAAGGCCAGATGCCGTTGGCGTTTTGCGTACTTAAAAATCAAGGTCCTATTCAGACCGCCGATGGACGCAAGGCAGAGGAAAAGGCCATCATGGCCACCGTGGACAAAGAGCTCGGCGCAATTGCCCGGCCCTCCCGCGTGCATTTCGTCACCCTGCTGCCCAAGACACGGTCTGGAAAACTGCTGCGGCGATCCATGCAGGCCCTGGCAGAAGGCCGTGACTCCGGTGACCTGACAACGCTAGAAGATCCCACGGCGCTCGAGCAGATCAAAGCCGCACTGAAATCCTAAGGCCGCCACAGGGCGTGCAGGCATCAGACGGTCAGCAACAGATAATTGCTTCGTGTCTCTGATTCAGCGCGACCCCGAATCCAATAAAGGTGACCATGGAACACTGGCCATTCTGGGCGGCAGCCCGGGCATGGTCGGGGCCGCCGTTTTAAGCGCACGCTGCGCGCTCTTCAGCGGCACCGGCCGTGTGGTCATTGCTCGACTCAGCCTGGCGGATGGATTTGTTCTCGACACTGTCCAGCCCGAGGTCATGGTGATCGATGTGAGTGCACATGCCAGCAGGCCCATCACCACATGGCTGATGGGCCCGGGCCTGGGCACTTCGGATGAGGCGGCGCAGGCACTCCAGGGCCTCATATCCTGCAATTTGCCAGTCGTACTCGATGCAGACGCCCTGAATTTGATGGCGCAAGATCCTGCACTTCAACGCCGATGTGCGCGGCGAAGCGCACCCACAGTGATCACACCCCATCCCGGTGAGGCGGGCCGGCTTCTTTGCAGTTCCGCGCAGCATGTTCAGGCGAATCGGGCCGCCAGTGCCGTGCATCTCTCTCAGCAACTGAATGCCATCACCGTCTTAAAGGGCCACCGGACATTGATTGCTGGCACAGATGGCGTGCTGACCCACGAGAACATAACTGGTAATGCTGCATTGGCCTGCGGAGGTACCGGAGATGTGCTTGCGGGCCTCATCGGCGCCCTGATCACACAAGGTTGCAGTCCCATGCAGGCGGCTCTGACGGGCTGCCGCCTGCATGGCGAGGCGGCCGAGCATTTAACAGAACGTCTTGGCGGAATGATTGGAATTACTGCGGGCGAATTAATTCCCGAGATTCGACTGCTGCTGAATCGGGCCCCACCGATTTCACGACCGATTTCCGATTCCTAGAGCACAGGGCTGGCTAGTGCAGCATGCTCGAGGCGCCCACCGTGGCCTCCGGGCCCTCGGCCTTGAGCACAAATACCGGGATCTCCGCCTCAAAAAAAGTGGTGTCATCGGCAATACAGAAATACGTGCCATGCATGCTGCCGACGGGGCTGGCGATCCGGGTGCCGCTGTTATAGGAAAACGATGCACCGGGCTGAATCAGTGGCTGCTGGCCAACAATGCCCAGGCCTTTCACTTCCTGCCGCGCGCCACTGGCATCTTCAATAATCCAGTGCCGCGCAATCACCTGTGCAGCCATCTCACCGATGTTTTCGATGGTGACGAAATAGGCAAACGTGTAGACCCCATCGTCTGCCGAAGACTGCTCGGCGAGGTACTGGGTCTGAACGGAGACTTTAAGTTGCGGTTGCGCCACGCGACTGGATCTTCGATGCGTTGATGCTTCAGGCCAGGCCAAGCTTTTGCGCCATGCCAATGCGCTGAAGCTTACCGGTCGCACCCTTGGGAATTTCGGGGACGATCACCAATTTACGCGGCACTTTGAAATCAGCGAGTTTGGTAGCAGCAAAAGCACGAATCTCCTGCTCGGTTGCGGTCATGCCCTCGCGCAGGACCACTGCGGCGCCCACTTCCTCGCCGAGTTTGTCGTGGGGCACGGCAAAGGTCACGACCTGCATGACTGCGGGATGATCCATCAAGACTTCATCGACCTCGACTGGTGAAATTTTTTCACCGCCACGATTGATGATCTCTTTAAGACGGCCTGTCAGTGTGACGTAGCCTTCCGCATCCATCACGCCCTGATCACCGGTGCGAAACCAGCCCTTGGTAAATGCAGATGCATTGGCCTTGGGGTTATTTTCGTAGCCTGCAGTCACGTTATCACCGCGAATCACAATCTCGCCAGTGCTGCCTTTCGCGAGTAGCTTGCCGCGTTCATCCATGATGCCCACCTCAGGCCCGGCGGCCAGTCCGACCGATCCGGGCTTTCGTACCTTGGGCGGCAGCGGATTGCTGCACATCTGGTGCGAGGCTTCGGTCATGCCGTAGGCTTCAATCATTGGCGCCTTAAAGACTTCCTCGATCTCGCGAATCACCTGGGTCGGCAAGGACGAGGAAGAGGAGCGGATAAAGCGCAGGGGATATTTTTCGATCGTCGCTTTATTTTGCGCAGCGCGCGAGAGAATGGCCTGGTGCATGGTCGGCACTGCGGTATACCAATTGGGCTTACATTCTTCCATCCAGCCGAAAAACTTCAGCGCATTAAATCCTGGCGTACAAAACAGATAGCCGCCTGCTGATAGTGGCGCCAGTGTCGCGGCAATGAGGCCATGGATATGAAATAGCGGCATGATGTTTAAGCCACGGTCTTGCCGAGTAAACGCCAACGTCTGCGCAATATTGCCGGCAGAGACCGCCACATTACGGTGCGATAAGGGAACAATCTTGGGCCGCGAGGTTGTGCCGGAGGTGTGAAGAATCAGCGCGACGTCATCCGGCTGGGCCCAGCCGCCTTGTTGGAGCCGAAATTTCTTGGTCGACTGATTCTCTAGGGCAAAGCTGCCAGCGCCCTGGGCCGGCGTTGGCACCAGCTCCAGCAGCGTGACGCCGAGTTTTTTAGCTACCTCAATGGCGGGCGTGTCGCTGCCTTTTTCCACAATCAACGCCTTGGCCTTGAGGTCCGAGAGATAAAACTCGAATTCATCGGCCCTGTAGGCAGGATTTAAGGGGGCCGAGGTCGTGCCACAAGCAACGGCAAGAAACGAGGCGGCCATTTCAGGACCATTTTTCAAAACGATCGCCACCCGATCGTTGCGGCCAATGCCCCAGCCATTGAGCTGGGTCACCGTATTGATAATCAGTTGACGCAGCTGGCCGTAACTTAAATCGGCAGTCGCGGGAGCGCCAAACACCGGGGCGGCATCAGCGCCAGCGGAGAGCAATTCAACGAGGGTCGAGGAGCGTTTCATGATTTTCCTTCTGGATCAATATCCGTCGTACGGCAGCAAAACTTCACTACGCGATTTTTAATTTTCCTTTTTGCTCAGCCAGGGTTTTGGCCAGCAGACTCACCAGGGCATACACCGCCTGAATATGGGGCGTGGCCACACCGGCCACCTGGCCCAACTCAATAATCGAGCCCACCAAGGCGGCGATCTCCGGTGCTCGGCCCTGCTCGATGTCTTGCAGCATGCTGGTCTTGTGTTTGCCCACTGCTTCAGCGCCAGCAATGCGTTTCTCAAGCGAGACCCGAAAAGCGATTCCCAAGGCCTCCCCCACTTGCTGGGCCTCTGCCATCATCTTGGCGGCAAGCTCCCGCGTCATTGGGAATTGGCAGATATCCACTAAGGTCGCATGGGTCAGCGCGCTGATCGGGTTAAAACTCAAGTTACCCCAGAGCTTGGTCCAGATTTCACTGCGAATATCGGATGTCACTGGCGCTTTAAAGCCGGCATTTCGCAGCGTCTCTGAGAGCTGCCGCACGCGTGGCGTGTCGGCGCCATCCACTTCAGAAATTGAGAAACGGTTGCCTTCGATGTGTTTCAGCACACCCGGCGCAATGATCTCAGCCGCCGGATACACGACACTGCCAATCACACGATCAATGGGAATGCCGCGGGCCACAATGCCGCCGGGATCAACGCTCTCCACAACCCGGCCGTCGTGGGGGCCGCCAAGCTTCATAAAGTACCAATACGGAATGCCGTTTTGCGCAGTCAGTACAATCGTGTCATCGGTGAAGGCGGCCGCGAGATCATCAACAACCGCTGCAACCTGATGGGCCTTCATGCCCAGCACGATGACATCCTGCGGGCCGGCCTCACGGACATTGCTCACGACCTTGGGCTGCACGACAAATTCGCTGCCATCTTCTTCGATAAAACGAAGGCCGTTGGCCTTTAGGGCCTCGAGGTGGGGGCCGCGCGCAACCAACGTGACCGCCTCTCCCGTCTTGGCGAGCCGGGCCCCTAAAAGGCCGCCGATCGCACCTGCCCCAATCACACAGATTCTCATCACTTCACCTTTTTCAGAAGGACCGCCTCGCGGCTGGCCGCTTGTTATGTCGGCTCATAGATATTGATCAGGGTCCCGATGCCCTCAATGCTCACTTCCACTGTGGTTCCTGACCGCATGGGCAGCACGCCGAGCGATGTACCGCAGGAAATCATATCGCCTGGCATGAGCGTGATCTCTCGAGAGATGAAACTCACAATCTGGGGCGGCGAAAAAATCATGTCGGCCACAGGATAGTTTTGCCGCTCACGGCCTGAGATCACCGTCCGTACCCGGGCAGATCGCCAATCCAGGCCCTGGGCAACCGCTGGCCCAAAGGGGCCAAACCCGTCACAGCTCTTGGCCCGAGACCATTGCTGGAACGTCGGGTCGACGTTCACCAAATCCAGGGCCGTCACATCATTGACGCAGGTAAACCCAAAAATCATCGACTCCGCCTCATCGACCGACACATTGCTGCACGTCGCACCGATCACGATTCCGAGCTCACCCTCGTAGACGACCTTTCCGTCATATGAGACTGGTTTTCGGATAGCGTCACCCGGATTGGCAAAACTGTTGGCCGACTTCTGAAACACCAGAGGATTGGCGGGAGCGGAATGGCCGAGCTTGGCGGCCATCTCGTGAAAGTTATTCCACAGACAGAGGAACTTCGAGGGCATCACGGGATAGAGCAGCCGCACCGAATCCAGGGTCACCTCACGGCCCGTCGCGGCTTGCGGCTCGATGATGCTGCTGCCTGAAAAGACTTGTATGGAATTAGATCCATCCATTTGGCAGCCAACTTTGATTTCGTTCCGATCGTCGTTCAGTTCAGAAAATCTAAACCATCGCTTCATATTTTTATTCACTATTGTCCAAGACAGTCAGGAAGTCGTGCTAGCCTGCACTGCGCATTACAAG
>Ga0255198_1000235_pt1 | contig 12444 bp, 8 predicted proteins | sample Miss_Law_RepC_8h_FD_188421 | JGI IMG/M metagenome (GOLD analysis project Ga0255198, IMG submission 188421) | Freshwater microbial communities from Mississippi River, Louisiana, United States - Miss_Law_RepC_8h | ecosystem: Environmental > Aquatic > Freshwater > River | place: USA: Louisiana...
GGCTCCAGCTTCGCCTCGCTGAAAACCCGCCTCAGCGCCCACGACCAGCAGCAGGTCGCCGACTACGCCGAGGCCGTGCGCGACATGGAGAAGCAGCTCCACGCCGACGAAGCCTGGGTGCAGAAGCCAAAACCCGTCGTCGAGGCCGAACCGCCCTCCGACGCCCTCGACCGGAGCGACAACATCGGTCGCGCCCGCATCATGCTGAACCTCGCCAAGCTCGCCTTGCAGACGGACTCGACCCGCGTCGTGACCGTGTTCATTCGCGGCATGGACCTGAAGCCGCCGATTGAAGGCATTTCCGAGGACCACCACGGCCTTTCCCACCACGGGCGGAACCAGGCGAAGATTGACCAGCTCCGCATCATCGAACGCGCGAAGATGGCCGTCTTCCGTGACTTCCTCATCGCGCTCCGTGACACGAAGGAGGGCGCGACCAGCCTGCTGGACCAGACGCAGGTGCTCATCGGCAGCAACCTCGGCGACGCCAGCAGCCACAACACCAGCAACCTCCCCATCCTCCTCGCGGGTGGCGGCTGGAAGCACGGCCAGCACATCGCCGGCGACCGCAAGAACAACACCCCGCTGGGCAAGCTCTTCGTCAGCATGCTCCAACGCTACGGCGTCGAGACGGATCGCTTCGGCACCGGCGTCGGGACGATGGATGGGCTGGTGTGAGCTGCGTCATTCGTCCGAAGCAAGCATGACCAACCACCCCACCAGCAGGCGGCAACTCTGGCCGTTCATTCTCATCGCAGCCGGGCTGTTCCTGCTCTTTGCCGGCTTCGTTTATGACATGGAGTTTGCAGGCATCCCCTACCAAGACCCGACGCCAGAAATGTCGGCACGCTATGCTCGCCACGCTGGCATAGCCTCCATGATTCGTTGGTGCGGGGCGGGGGCATTGTTCCTCGGCGCGTTGGCGGGAATCGTCTGGTTGTTCGCTCGAAAGACTCAGTCTCCAGTTGTTGCCTGACTATGGATGTGAAGAAGCTCTCCCTGCTCGCGCTGTGGTCGGTTGGACTGGTTGGCAGCGCAAACGTCGCCGTCGCCCAAGACGCCGCCTCCACCTTCACCGCCCGCGTTCAGCCGCTGCTCAAGACCTACTGCACCGAGTGCCACGCGGGCGCGAAGCCCAAGGCCGGCGTCCAGCTCGCCGGCGCGCGCACCGCGGACCAACTCGCCGCCGAGCGCGACCACTGGTTCCGCGTGCTCGACGCCCTCGAAACCGGCACCATGCCGCCGAAGGACGAGCCGCAGCCCTCGCCCGCTGAACGCGCTGCGTTGGTCGCGTGGTTGCGCGGCGACTTCACCAACACCCTGCTTGCCAAGCAGCGCGCCGAGGGCCGCAGCAAGCTCCGCCGCCTCAGCCGCACCGAATACGCCAACACCATCTTCGACCTCTTCGGCGTGAAGCCCGCCGTCGGCCTTAACCTCCCCACCGACGGTCGCGTGGACGGCTACGACAAGGTCGCCGCCGCGCTGCCGCTGTCTGCCTCCGGAGCCGCCGGCTACTTCAAGATGGCCGACGACATCCTCGCCCGAATGCTCCGGCCGATTCCCAAGACTCCGCCCAAGCCCCGTGTCGCGAAGAAGGCCACGACGACCGACTTCGACGACGTGCTCGGCGACAAGAAGCCCGAGCCCAGTGCCGGCGGTTTGCAACCGCCGTCCGGGGCCAGCCCCTTCGACCCCGCGCGCACCGTTCGCGCCCTCGCCTTCGGCAGCGAGCAGTCGAAGGGACACATCCTCGAACTCCCCGACGGCACCAAAGTCTCCTTCAACACCGACACCACCTCCGGCCCATTGCGCGGCTTCGGCGGCCCGCGCAACCCCGGCGTCCACCGCCTGCGCCTTTCCGTTTACGCCTACCAGACCGACAAGCCGCTGCCCTTCGGCATCTTCGCCGGGCACACGGGTGCTTATCCGCAAATCATCGAACTCATCGCCGTCCTCGAAGCGCCGCCCGGCAAGCCCACCATCCTCGAAACCGAAGTCTATCTCCGCACCGCCGACCTCAACGACCTCGCCCCCATCAACGACAACTTCCGCCTCATCCCCTTCGGCCTCGGCGTCCCCGTGCCCAAGAACACGCAAGCCAGCAACGCGCGCGGTCCCGGCCTTGCCGTGCAATGGGTGGAAATCGAGGAGCCGGAGCTGCCGCTCGCCGGCGACCGCTGGCTGCGCGCGGACTTCCGCACCGCGCTCGCCGGCGGCTTGCAGAACCGCGACGTGCTGCTAAAGGCCGCTGCAGAAACCTTCCAGCGCATCACCCCGCGCCTGTTCCGCCGCGACCCCACGGCCGATGAACTCGCCAAGTTGAACCTCCGCTTCTCCGAGCAGATTGACGTGGGCGTGACCGCCGACAATGCCTTGCGCGACTGCGTGGTCGAGTTGATGACCTCCCCGGACTTTCTCTGCGTCATCGAGCCGCCCGGCCCGCTCAACGACTTCGCCCTCGCCTCTCGCCTCGCCTACTTCCTCTGGAACTCCACGCCCGACGAAGCGCTCCTCGCCGTTGCCCGCGAAGGCAAGTTGCGCGACGGCATGGTCCTCGCCGCGCAAACCGAGCGGCTCCTCAAAGACCCCAAAGCCAGCCGCTTTGTGGACGATTTCACCGACCAGTGGCTCGGACTGCGCGCGATTGACGACACCTCGCCTGACAGCAAGCTCTACCCCGAATACGCGCGCAACGACCTGCTCAAGCGCTCCAGCGTGCAGGAGACGCGCGCCTTCTTCCGCCGCGTGCTGGACGAGAACTTGAGCGTCCGCGAGTTCGCCGCCGCGAACTGGACCTTCGCCAATGAATCGCTCGCCAAGCACTACGGCGTGCCCGGCGTCACCGGCCTCGCGTTGCAAAAAGTCAGCCTCCCCGCTGACTCCGCTTACGGCGGCCTCTGGACCCAGCCCGCCGTCCTGAAAGTCACCGCCAACGGCACTTACACCTCCCCCGTGAAGCGCGGCGTCTGGGTCGCCGAGCGCTTGCTGGGCACCCCTATCCCGCCGCCCCCGCCGAACACGCCCGCCGTCGAGCCCGACATTCGCGGCGCGAAGACCCTGCGCGAGCAGCTCGCCCTCCACAGCAGCCAGGGCTCATGCGCCGCCTGCCACGCGAAGTTCGACCCCTACGGTTTCGCGCTGGAGAGTTTCGATGTCACCGGCAGTTACCGTAAGAACTACCGCGTGCTGAATCCCGAGCGCAAAAGCGGCCCGTGGTGGACGGACGGACTGGCCGTGGATTGCAGCGGCAAGACTCCGACCGGCCAGACTTTCGCCGACATCCGCGAGCTGCGAAAAAACGTCGCCTCCAACCCAGCCCAACTCGCGCGCGGCGTCACGCGCCACCTTGTCACCTACGCCACGGGCGCTCCGCCCACCCGCCTCGACCAACCCGCCCTCGACGCCATTGTCGCCGCCAGCGCAAAGGACAACCATGGCCTGCGCTCGCTCATCCACGGCGTCGTGCAGAGCGACCTCTTCCGCTCCAAGTGAAGTGAAGCGGACACTCCTGTCCGCTTTGCATGTGGAATGTCATTTCCCCGCCTTCTCCTGAATCGCCTTCTTCCACTCACCGTCCGAATTCCACCCCGTTCGCACGGGCCTTTCTGAATGAGAAGAATCTATCCGGGTTGTGACGAATTTCGCCGCCTTAACATGTCGCGTCGCGGCTTCGTCCACGCGGGCATGCTGGGCACCGCCGGCCTGACGCTCTCCAACCTCCTCCGCGCCGAAGCCCAGGCCAAGCCCGGCTCCGCCAAGCGCCAAAACTCCGTCATTATCCTCTACCAGCGCGGCGGCCCGCCCCAGCACGAGACCTGGGACCCGAAGCCCAACGCGCCCATCGAGTTTCGCGGCGAGTTCAACCCCATCTCCACCAAGGTCCCCGGCATTCACATCTGCGAGCACCTGCCCTTGTCAGCCAAGGTCATGGACAAGTTCGCCATTATCCGCAGCATCTCCCACCGCAAGGAGGACGGCGGCGTGGACCACTCGAACGGCGACCAGATCGTCTTCACCGGCAAGAAATACGGGCCAAACGAAAGCATCAACGCCCACCCCAGCATCGGGTCCATCGTGGCCAAGCAGCTTCAGCATCAGAACCCGTCGCTGCCGGCCTACGTGATGATCCCGAAGATGATACCCGGCACCGGCTCCGCCTACCTCGGCTCCAAGTGCCTGCCCTTCGAGACCGGCGTGGACCCGGCCAATCCCGGCCCCTTCGCCCTGCCGAACTTCACCCTCACCGAGGGCCTCACCGTCAACCGCCTCACCGACCGGCGCGGGCTCGTCGAGGGCCTCGACCGCGTGCGCCGCGAGATGGATGCCAACGGCGAGATTCAGGCCGTGGACGATTTCACCCGCCAGGCCTGGGACATCCTCGGCAGCGACGCCGCGCGCAAGGCCTTTGACCTCGACGCCGAACCCGCCGCCATCCGCAATCGCTACGGCTTCACCACCCAGTTCCGCAGCCGTGTCCGTGCTGGTGGCGACGCGCCCGGCTGGACGCAGCGCGTGCTGCTCGCGCGCCGCTTGGTCGAGGCCGGCGTGCGGCTCGTCACCGTGGACCTCCGCTGGTGGGACACGCACGAGGACAACTTCTGGTCCATGAAGGAATGCTTCCTCCCGCGCTTCGACCAGTGCTACTCCGCCCTCATCGAAGACCTCCACCAACGCGGCTTGCTCGACACCACGATGGTCCTGGCCTGGGGCGAACATGGCCGCACCCCGCGCATCAATGCCGCAGCGGGCCGCGACCACTGGGGCAACCTCATGTCCATCGCCATGGCCGGCGGCGGCATCAAGGGCGGCCGCGTCGTCGGTGCCTCCGATGCGAAGGGCGCGGAACCCGTGGACGCGATGAAAATCCCCCACGACGTCCTCGCCACCCTCTACCGCCACCTCGGCGTGGATACGACGGTGGACTACCTCGACCACCAAGGCCGCCCCTTCCCCGTCCTCTCCCACGGCGCTCCGATCGACGAGTTGTTTGTCTGAGGATGCTTCGGGTTGCGGCCGGGTTCGGACCCCGCTGAACCAAACACGCTGAGGGCTTGCGCTTCCCTCGCAACTGCATGGAGCCCGAAGTTGAACGGGGTGGCACGGGCTACCAGCCCGACGGGTTGACGAGCCGGCTAGCCGTGGTCAGCACGCTCCAAACAGTTTCCACCCCACCGCCGTTCCGAGCGGCTGGTAGCCGCTCAGCACAGGCCGGTGGCCTGTGCTACCCGTCCGCTTCGCGGACGCTACTGCGGCGTTCGGGCTGAGCCAGCCAAGGGTGTTCCGACCCCAACCGAGTTGTGGTTAAGCATGCCCGCCGAAACCATCTCGGGGCTGGCTTTTTTTTTGCGACTGCCACAGATTGAAACTCAGTTCCGAGCTGGGTTTCGCGCCGCCGAGTCATGATCAAGTTCAAAGCCAAAGAGCAGCCCAAGGCGACGCCGCAACGACGGGCGGCCGAGCAGTTGCTGGTGCAGCTCAAGCGCACGCTGGATGCGGAGGCGGGCCGGGGCAATATCACCATCGGCCATTTCCTCTCCGCGCGTGGGTCCACGGAGCACTCCGCCTTCGCGCCTCAAACCCAGGCTGGCACCGGGTTTTATTCGCTGGAGGGAGTCGTTGCCACCGGTGGCATGGGCGCGGTGCTCAAGGCCCAGGACAACAATCTGGCCCGCACGGTCGCGCTCAAAGTGATGCTCAACAGTGCTGAGGCGAGTGAGCAGGCCGTCTATAGTTTTGTCGCGGAGGCGCAGATCACCGGCCAACTCGAGCATCCCAATATTGTCCCGTTGCATGACATCGGCGTGGCCGCCGATGGCACGATCTACTACACGATGAAGTTGATCGAGGGCCGGACCCTCCGCGACATCCTCAAGGACATCCGGGAGGGCAATGCGGACACCATCCAGCGGTTCCCCCTCTCGCGGCTCCTGACGGTGTTCCAAAAGGTCTGCGACGGCATCGCCTATGCGCATTCGCGCCGGGTGGTGCATCGCGACTTGAAGCCGGACAACGTGATGGTCGGCGAATTCGGCGAGGTGCTGGTGCTGGACTGGGGCTTGGCGAAGGTGCTGCCGGAGCCGGGTCAGGCGGATGCCGAGGAGGCTGGGGCTGAATTCTCCGGGCCGCTTCCGGGTGGCAGCGGAGCCGACGCCATGGCGACGATGGCCGGGCAGGTCAAGGGCACGCCCAACTACATGGCCCCGGAACAGGCCGAAGGACGCGTGGCGGACATCGACACGCGCTCGGACATTTATGCGCTGGGGGGAATCCTCTACTGCATCCTCACCACCCAGCCGCCAATCACCGGTTCGAGTCTGGATGAGATCCTGACCAAGGTCACCGAGGGCTCGATCACCCCGCCTTCCGTTTTCAACGACCTGCCCGTCGAAAATCCCGCTGGCAAGGTGGCCCCTCATTGTCCGGACGGCGTCATCCCCTCCGCGCTCTCCGCCGTGGCCATGAAGTGCATGGCCCGTGACTCGCAGCAGCGTTACCAGTCCGTGGAAGAGTTGCAGGCGGACATTGCGGCTTATCAAGGGGGCTACGCGACAAGGGCGGAGGACGCGAACATTTTCACGCTGCTGGGACTGATGCTGCAACGCAACAAGAAGGAAGTCTTCATGGCGCTGGCGGCGGTGATTGCCATCTTCGTGGTGATCCTCGGCTTCCTCGGCAAAGTGAAGTTGAGCGAAATCGAAGCGCAGAAGGCGCTGAAGCGGGCGGAGGAAACCGTGGTCGAGCTGCGCAAAACCGCGCCTTCCTTTGCGGCCGTGGCCGAAGGTGACTTGCGCAAGCTGCAATTCGGCCTGGCCCTCACCAACATTGACCAGGCCATCAAGCTCGATGGCTCCAACGCCAACTTTCACAACATCAAAGGCAACATCCTCACTTCCCTGGAGGACTATGCCGCCGCCCGGACTGCCTACGAGCGAGCGCGGGAACTAAAGCCCGACCACCCGGAGGCAACCAAGAGTTCCATCGTCATCGCCGCCGCCCTCCGGGACAATACCGACTTGAAGAAGCTCAAGCCGGACAGCTACCGCCGCATCTACGAGGCGATGCGCGAGCAAGGTCGGGTGGAGGAGGCTGGCCTGATGTTTGCCCGCTTCGCCGCCGGGGACACCGGGATCATCGACACCTTCCGCAAGAATCTGGCGGCGGGAGGCATTAAACCCGAACTGCTCGAACGCGAAACTTCTGGCGAATTTCATCTCAACCTCTCCGGCCAGAAGGTAACCAGCTTGCGCGGCCTCAACGGCATTCCCCTTTCCACACTGAACCTCGCCGGCTGCACCGAGGTCACCGATCTCTCCGCCCTGCGCGGCATGCCGCTCACCCGGCTGGATCTTGGCGGCTTGGCGGGCCTTTCGGACCTCGGCCCCTTGAAAGACTCCAAGCAACTGGTCGAACTGAACCTGCGCGGCTGCATCAACGTGCTCGATCTGGGTCCGCTGGCCGGCCTGCCGCTGAAGCGACTTGATCTAAACGGCTACCGCGCCACGGACCTCAAACCGCTCGCCGCCGTCAAATCCCTCGAATGGCTGGACCTTGGAGCCACCCAGGTTCGCGACCTTTCCCCCTTGGCGGGACGGCCGCTCAAGTGGCTCAACTTGGAAAACACCAAAGTCGTCAGTGTCTCGGCCCTCAAGGGCGCTCCGTTGCAGTTCCTCAACCTGAACAACGTCAAGGTGGATGACATCTCCGGCCTAGCCGGCATGCCCCTGCTTACCAACCTGATGGATCGCACACTCGTGCGGGACATTTCCGCGCTCAAGGGCATGCGGTTGCAGCACCTGAGCTGCTTCAAGGCCCCGGTGCAAGGCATCGCCGCCTTGGAAAAGATGACCTCCTTGCGGTATCTCGACTTGCGGGAAACCACCGTCGCCAGCATTGCCCCTCTGGCCGGCATGCCGCTGGACATCCTCCGCCTCGCCGACACTCAGATTTCAGACATCTCCCCCCTGCAAGGTGCCCCGCTCAACATCGAGCTGGATCTCTCGGGCACCAAAGTCTCGAAACTCGATGCGCTCCGGGGCGCCCCGCTGCAATTGTTGAACCTGTCCAAAACCGAGGTGACCACTGTCGCCCCCCTTGCGGGGATGCCGTTGAAGACGCTGCGGCTTGATGGCCTGCCCACCCAGCCAGACCTGAACCCGCTCTGGGAGTGCCAGGACTTGGAACAACTCAGCATCCCCTTCCCTTCCCCCTCCGTGGTTGCCCTGCGCCAACTGCCCAAGCTCAAGCGGCTGGGCTACAACGTCCCGCTGGACAACTGGGACCGCGTCACCACCCCGACGACGTTCTGGAAAGACTGGGACGCGCGGAACAAGTGAGCGGCGGCGAGCCGACAAGGTGCGGCATCGCCGGACACTCACTGCGGAGCCCCGTCAAACGGATACCAGTAAACCACGCGGGGCGTGGCCCACTCAGTGGCCGATGACGCAGTCTCCGCCGCCGTGCGATTGAAATCATTGGTCTTAACCGCGCTGGCGTGGCCATCGGCAAAGGAAAAATTGCCCAAGCGGCTATGGCGTGCCGGCGCAAACCGGCCCGTGACGGATGGAAAAGTCCCTTCGTTATTCTCGGAGAAAACCACCGTGTCCGCTGGCCGGCTGACAATGGCACGGCGAAACACGTTGTTGTTCACGCCTGTAACCGTGTCATTGGGATCCATCGCACTGTTAAACCCAATCATGAAAAACGGCGTTCCGAACGTGGGAGTGGTGGCTGGCTGTGTCACGGTCGAAGGGCAGGAAAAAATAGACCGGTCCTTCGGCAACGGCGGGGTGCCATTGGTGTAAAGCGTATCCAGCCTGGGCTGGCTGGCGTAGGTAGTAACGGTGTTGAACCACGCCGAAAGGTTCTTGGCCATGTTGATGGCCGAGTTGTTACCTTCGTGTGGAAACACCTCGTCCTGCTCGTCGCTATAAAGTGTTCCCGCCAGCCCCCACTGCCGGAGGTTTGACATGCAACTGGTCGCCGCCGCCTTTTGTTTTGCCTTACTCAAGGCCGGCAGCAGCATTCCCGCCAAAATCGCGATGATGGCGATGACCACCAGGAGCTCGATCAGGGTGAAGGCATCGCGGCTCTCACCGCCTGGAGTGCGTCCATTGTGTTCCATAATATCGGGCGCGTTCCCGAGGCGCGCGTTTCGTCACCGGCGCAAACTAGTCACGTCACAGATGTTGGCAAGCGCTGGCTGGTTACAGCAGCGTAAATCTTTCGCCAGTCCATCATGCGTGTCCGCTCTCAGGCAAATGCTGCCAGGCCGCCCCCTCCATGGCTGGGTTGAATCACGTTCCCAGTTCCTCACCGCAAGGGCAGGCGTCTTCAGCTCACCCTCAAGGTTCGCATCCACTCGAACGACTTCGCCGATTCCCTCGGTTTTCTTGTGCATTTGCCGCGTAACCCTGCTTATCCTCCGCGCTCCATATGGGTTTGCCGGCACAATTGCAGCAAGAGTTCATCGCCCAGTTCAAATGCGCTCCCACGATCGTCCTGCGCGCCACATGTGACATCATGGGCAAAGCGGGGCTGACGTGGGTCGCGTGTGACGGTTCGGTGCTGGCCTGCTTCTCCAAACCTGCCGGCGGCGAGTTCACGCGGTTCGACTATGCGGTGTCCGCAGCCACGGCGTTGGAAGCAGGATCGGACGGCGACACCCTGTTGTTTCAAGCCCGGTTTCCGGAGGGGGAGTTTGTCCTGCGGTTGCCGCCCTCGGAAGGCCTGGCGCTGGAAAAGCTCGTTGCCCTGCAGCCCGACATGGACTCGGTCAACCTGATCCGCCCGCCGGCAGCGCTCACACCGCATTTGGTCTGCGCCGCAGCGGTCTATGCGCTGGCGCAGTCGGACGGCACCTTCGCACAGGAGGAACTCGACTGGGTGGTGGCGCGCTTTGGGAACCAGAACTCGTTTCGCCGCGCGGGGGCGTGGGTGAACAAGCATGGCTTTGCCAGGCTGCTGCTCGAGGCCGAGCGCCTGCTCACCCCGGTGGAGCGCAACTGCCTGCTCGTCAACCTGATCGACCTCGGTTTCAGCGACAACAAGTTGTCCAAGGCCGAGATTGGCGTGCTCACGGACTGGCGGCAGGTAGCCCCCCTGTCGGAGCAAGATTATCAACGGTGTTATGACAGCATCCTCGCCGGCGTCGCGATCGGCGTGATGGTCAACGAGACGCCCTCGGGCCCGGATTGGACTCCCATCAACCTCCTCTGCGCCGCCGTGCTCGGTGTGACCAGGCACCGGCCCCAGATCGCGCAACGGCGCCTCAAGGCACTGGAGCGGCGGGTTCAATCCACCGACGCCATGAACTCCGGCCAGACATACCTAGAGCAACTGGGCGACGATGGGCTGGCGACTGTTCTGAGTGGGATGCTCCAACCCGCACAACGAAGCTGCGTTCTCGCCAACGTGCTGCGCGAGGCTTATCTCCTCGGCGAACCGTCCCCGGAAGTCGCGGCGTTCTTGCAACTCTTGCGCGTTGGGATGGAGATCCCCCCGGATGAGTTCGAGGCGTGCGCAAACGTATTCCGCCAATTGGGCAGCACGGCGCTGTTCCTCGAGTAGCCGGGGCGGAAGCAGTTCGAAGCCCCCCGCGAAAGCGTTGCCAAAGTTCCAGCCCCCCCCTTACTCTCCGCCAGCCCGCAAACGAAACACTGCGGTGCATTTGATGTCCGAATTCAAAGTCCAATTTGAGATTTTCGAGGGGCCCCTCGACCTCCTGCTTTACCTCGTCAAAAAGGAGGAGGTGGACATCTATGAAGTCAACCTCACCAAGCTCGCCACCGAGTTCATCGCCTACGTGGATCTGATGCGGCAGCTCGACCTGGACATCGCCGGCGAGTTCCTCGTGATGGCCTCCACGCTCATGTATATCAAGAGCCGCGAACTGCTGCCCAAGGACCAGCAGGCCGTCGTCGAAGGCGAGGAGGAAGGCGAAGACCCCCGTTGGGAACTCATCCGCCAGCTCGTCGAATACAAGAAGTTCAAAGATGCCGCCGGCCGCCTCCAGGAAATGGAGGCCACGCAGGAGAACGTGTATCGGCGCACCGCGCCAAAGCTCGATTTCGAGGCCCCCGCCCAGCGCATGCAGGTCTCGATCTTCGATTTGGTCAACGCGGTCAACGTGATCCTCAAGCGCTTCGCCACGACCGACACGCGCGACATCTTTGAGGACAAGTGGACCGTCAGTGAGAAAATCGAAATCATCGTCAACCTCATCCGCGAGCGGCCAGCCGTGAAGTTCTCCGAACTCTTCGCCGCCGCCACCAACCGCACCGAGGTCGTCGTGACCTTCCTCGCCATGTTGGAGTTGATTCGCCTGAAGCAAATCATCATCGCCCAACCCGAAGCGTTCGCGGAGATCGAGATTGCCCAGGCCCCACCGCAGCCCGTCGCGCCGCCGCCGGAGCCACCCGCTGCCCCCGGCCCCGCGCCGGAGTTGAACCTCCGCATGAACTGACCATGAAGCGGAGCAAGACCAGGATTACGAGCCCGAAGCCCTGTTCAAGTCCCGCTCCCAAATTTAATCCTGCCTCCTCCCCTTCCCCATGGAACTGAAGCCCATCATCGAGGCCATCCTCTTCAACGCCCAGAAACCGCTCAGCACGAAGGATCTGCGCGACGTGTTTTCGCAGACCGCCGACGCCTCCGAAGACCCGCTCGCCAAGTCGTTCAAGAAAGTGAAGGACGAGGAGCTCGTCGCGCTGCTCGAAGAGCTGGCCAAGGAGCATGAAACCGCCGCGCGCACCTTCCGCCTCGTGTGTGTCGCGGGCGCGTGGCAGTTCGTCAGCCAGCCGGAGTTTGCGCCGTGGATCAAAACCCTCGTCGGCGAGAAGAGCCGGCCGGGCCGTCTCTCCCAGCCCGCGCTGGAGACGCTCGCCATCATCGCCTACCGCCAGCCGCTCACGCGCGCCGAGATTGAGCAGATCCGTGGCGTGGCGGTGGACGGCGTGATGCAGACGCTCTTGGAGCGTGGCATCGTCGAGCAGACCGGGCGCGCCGAAGTCGTGGGACGCCCCGCGCTCTACGGCACCACCCCCGCCTTCCTCGAATACTTCGGCCTGCGCGGCCTCGAGGACCTGCCGGCAGCCGATGAGTTGCGCAAGATCCCCGTCAAGAAGCCCGAGGCGTTGCTCACCGTCGAGCCCGGCCTGGCCACCGCGCCGCCGGAGCAACTGGCCATGCAGGAAGTCACCGGGCGGGAGGCAGCGCCGGTTGAGTCCACCACATCCGAGCCGCGTGCCACCACCCCCGCAGAACCTCCGACCGAGCCGCCCGCCCGTGCGTGACCCACTCGCCCATGACCATCCCCGAACACCGCAAAGCCATTGACGAGCTCGACGCCAAGCTCGTCGCGCTGCTGAACGAGCGCACCAAACACGTCCTCGGGATTGGCGAAATCAAGCGCAAGGCTGGCGAGGAAATCTACGTACCCTCCCGCGA
>Ga0255198_1000236_pt1 | contig 12419 bp, 19 predicted proteins | sample Miss_Law_RepC_8h_FD_188421 | JGI IMG/M metagenome (GOLD analysis project Ga0255198, IMG submission 188421) | Freshwater microbial communities from Mississippi River, Louisiana, United States - Miss_Law_RepC_8h | ecosystem: Environmental > Aquatic > Freshwater > River | place: USA: Louisiana...
GTCTGAAGGTAACTAGGTTCTACACCGTGGTAGGTAAAAGTACACAGAGAATGTTTCGCTAGTGCAAAAAATCGCGCAAGAAATACGCGATGAGATCATGTTTGAGCGAGGGTTTAAGGGGGATTACTAATTCACACAATTAATAAGCCCCACTCAAACCATGTAATTTATGCGCAATGTCTTCTAGCACTTCCATCTCTACCTCATCGCCATTTTTATCTAAAGCTTTCATGCGCACCAACGGACCTTTTTTGCCTGTAAGATCACACGTTCCAAATTCAGTATCTGCCTCTGGATCTACCGACGACCAGGTGCGATTGTCAATATCTTCTAATCCGTATTTTTTAATAAATTTTAGATCACTTATTTTTTCAAGAATTTCTTGTTCTTTTAAATTAGCCTCGTCAGCTTTTCGCAACATCTCTTTTTCGTCGATCGAGCGGACTTCAGCGGGATTTGCCTTTTGCGTAATAGGCAATTCCGTTTTGCCTGCCTGCTTCGCGATGATCTCCCCAACCTTTTCAGGATCCTCAGCCTTCATTGCTGCTCTGATCTTTCGGTATTTGCCTTGTTTCATAGCTTTCGCGACGCCAGGCAAAGGGATAATCGTCCCTGCCACGTCAAACTCCGTCTGAGGCACAATCATCTCGTGCGCAGCGCTCGGGATTGAAGCCAAGCCTGAACCTAGGCCCTCATAGCCAGCGCGTGCTAATGGGTCTACTACGCGCTCCTGAAGCATAGTGTCGAAAGCTTGTTGGGCCTCAACTCCTGGGGGAAAAGGTCTGTTCCAGGGCAAAGTTTCCGGTGGGAGAGGTTGAGCTCCCATTTGAGATTGATAGTGCTCAAATATAGCGCGACGTTTCTCGTCGCTGTCGCGATCGGGATTGTATGGGGTGACGCCGAAAGTACTCTGGACTTTTGGAAACTTCATATTGTCAGGTCCTTTCCCCCGAGCGATATTGGAGCGCTGTGATCAGTCATGAACTTTTTTTCACATGCCTTCACTTTGAAGTTCTGCTTTTTTTCCCGTGTATTTTTGCCACCTTTCGACAATAACGTCACAATAAATTGGATCAATCTCAATTGCATAACATTTTCTGCGCGTTTTTTCACAGGCAATCAATGTCGAACCACTGCCACAAAATGGATCATAAACAATGTATCCCGGCATGGAACTGTTTAAAATACCGCGCTCACAAAGCTCTACTGGCTTCATGGTTGGATGCTCTTCAGATTTAACTGGTTTATTAATCATCCAAATTGTTGACTGTTTTCTATCTCCGTGCCATTCGTGACTGCCGTCCATACCCCACCCATAAAAAGCCGGTTCATGTTGCCAATGATAATCACTTCGCCCGAGTGTAAAAACGTTTTTAACCCAAACAATTTGGCTTTTGAAATGCCATCCAGAATCGATTGCGGCTTTGATGCAATTGTGAATTTGAATGTTTGCGTGCCAAATGTAAATTGACGCACCCGCCTTGCTGTATTGTTTTGCTAACGTTAAAAAACTCTTATAAAAAGGTTCGACATCGCAGTCGTCATTCTCAATTTGATTTCTATTATTTTTTGCTCCACCTTTATAATTTACACCGTATGGAGGATCGGTAAAAACCAAATCCGCTTTTTTGTTATCAAATAATTTTTCAACGCAAAAATTTTCAACAGAATTACCGCAAATTAAACGATGATCTCCCAATATCCAAATATCGCCATTTTTTGTTGTTGGTTTCTTTTCTGAAACTGGTTCAGGGCATTCATCCTCATCGCACTGCGGATCAAAATCTTGATTATCGGGAAAAGTTTTATCCTCAATCACAGCCCAAAATGCATCATTAAAACCCAAAAGATCAACATCGAATTTGGCCATCTCAAGATCTTTTATTTCGAGGCTTAAAAGGGACGTGTCCCAACTTGCATTCTCGGCAAGACGATTGTCCGCAATCACATAGGCTTTTCGCTGTGTATCCGTTAAATGGCCTAGCTCAATGGTGGGCACTTCTTTGAGCCCGATCAATTCCGCTGCAAGAGCCCTACCGTGGCCAGCAACAATATCGTTCTGCGAGGATATCAATATAGGATTGCAGAAACCAAATTCTTTGATACTAGCTGCAATCTGTTTCACTTGAGTGGGACTGTGCTCGCGGCTGTTGCGTGCATAAGGGATCAGTTCGTCTAATTTTCGATACGTGACTTTTAAGTTTTTTAAAGCTGGCTTCAATTTCTTCAGGTCCTCTCCCCCGCGCGTTGCTGCTTGTCCGCAGGATTGCCAAAAAGTTTCGCTTTTAAAAGTCCATGTCTCGTTTTTCCCTTCCGCATCTTTCATCGATAGTGGTCTGAAGACGGGCTTGAGACATTTTGAAGTAGTCTTCCGATATTTCGATTCCAATAAATCGCCTGCCTAACTCTAAAGCTGCCATCCCTGTCGTGCCACTGCCCATGAAAGGATCGAGTATAATATCGCCTTTATTGGACCAGGACGTGATATGATCTTTTGCTAGATTTAGGGGCATTTTCGCTGGATGATTTATGTTTTTAGCAGAGGCACATGTATTTCCGACTAAATAATTCCAAATATTACCTTTTGTTTTTTCATCGGATACAGGACCATTCTTGTTGGCAACACCATACGTGGCGGGCCTCTTCCAAAATTTTCTTTTGCTTGAACTTTTATTCCCTGCATATTTGCAAGCGATTTTAATCGGATTAAATATTTTTGGTTTGCCCTTACTTATAATAAACATATACTCAAATTCTTGCTCATACCGATTATGCGTCAATGGTACGTAATTTTGTTTTCTAAAGATCATAGTGTCGTGCAGATTAAGACCACAAGCGTCCTTAAAATATAGCGCTTGGCGAAAACTCGTGCCAGATTCACTCCCATTTACAGTAGAATCACCGACTACCCAAACAATCACACCGCGCTCTTTGATAACTCTAGTTAATTCTTTTGCGATTTTTTCAAATTCAAAAGAATAACCGTTATACTTTCGAAGACTATCATACGGTGGGCTAGTAACTACTAGGTCCACACTTTGTACCGGTATTTCTTTGAGGCGCTCTCCGCAGTCACCGAGTATGAGCCAGGGATTTGATTTATCCATGTCTTTTTGGCTTCCGTGTCGTCGCTCGCAATAATCTCACTTGATCCATTTTAATAACTTTTAACAATTCTATGATCTCTTCCAACTTTTTAATGATATCGAGATCACTCGTCAACAGTTACTCCCTGCGCGTCTATAGTTGTAAGTTCTCCAATCAGCTTAACAAGTTTCTCCGTCGGGATCGAGCGCAAAGCCTCTTTCTCCACCGTGATCTCTTGTTTTTGTACAACTTTCCCGACCATGCGGTCTAAGACGGCGTTGAGTTTGTTGGCGTCGCCGTTCACAGCGGCGCTCGTCAATGTGTTGATGATTGCGAGGTCGCCGATCTGTGTATGCTCGTCAGCAAGCAAAGCTTTAAGTTGAGGTCTCGTGAGTTTCCAAAAATAAGAAAACCTCTGGCGGATTGTCTCGCTTGTGATCTCGTCCGCCGCTGGCTCGAGTGCAGCGGCGCTCATTGGAGTTGGCCGTCTGTAAGGTCGATACATTTAACTTTTTCTCAACTTAATTTTTGGGGAAACTAGGAATTCGCACTACGCGCGATCTGCAGCCATTTTCCCGAGATCCACTGCAGTTTGATGGTATCGTACTGGTCAGGCTCCCAGGCCGCGCTTAAGACGCAATTCCCGGTGCTGTTGAGCTGTGCTGTTGTCGAGCTTCCGCTAATAAAAGCAATCGTGAGCTCCTGGCCTTCGAGATAGCCGCCTGTGATCGTAAAAGTTCGATTGGCTGCGGTCGTGTTGTCAGATTGTACTCGTAGGAGCGCAGTCTGAGGTTGAAGCAGCACGACCTGGTTGTCTGCGGTCAGCACCACGTCTTGAGGCAGAGCTCCCAGGGGTTGGCCGACAACTAAATATCCATCTCTGAAATTCATTTGAAAATCCTCTTATTTCTTAGGCTGTTGCGCTTTAAAAAAGTCGAAACCTCGTTGTGCGTCTTCAAGAAGTTCTATCTTAGCCACGAGCGTCTGATTGATCTCAGCACTCTGTTTTACATGTTCTTTTGCGCGTGCTATCTCTAATTCTATCTGATTCTTTAACGAGTACGCAAGCTTAAACGCGACGCGGAGGAAAAAGAGGACTGCAATCGTCAGGCCAATCGAAATTGCTGCGAGTGTCAAACTAAAAAAGCTAATGATTTCAACCATTGTATTTTTGCCTTAAACAAGTTGGGGAAAACGCAACCACCAAAAAAGTCAATAAAATCAACGTGTGGAAATTATTACCCTTTTCGGCCTAAACCAAAAACTGCGATTCGACTGTTTTACCACCAACCGGGCTTTTCAGCAATCGGATTGTCAGGTTAACTCCAATCCAGCGGCCTTCATTTTCCGGTGATTTTGTTTGGTACCATACAGGCTCCCGTACAATTTGAGAAAAAAATAACCTGTTGGAATTATGGAAATGCTTCCGATGCTACCGATCAATTGTCATACAAGACTTCATCGGTAGCGGTTTAGTTTTTTTTATTATTTTCTTTTATTTTAAATACTTAAAGATATATATATTTTTTTTGCTACCGATGATACCGATGCTACCGATGATTACAGGGGCTATATATCTAGATCTTACTATCTCTATATTACCCATATGAGTTCGAACTGAACTTGGGCTTTATCGGTAGCATCGGTAGCAATCCTGTAATTTCAGGAACTTGATCGGTAGCACGATCGGTAGCAGATCGGTAGCATCGGTAGCATCTCTATAATTTCAATAACTTAATCATAAACAAATAATACACAACAACAGACAAATGCCTGAAATTTTTCACTTAACTTATAAATGTCAAAGAGCGTTAGAAACTAACATTCCGTTTATTTTTTCCGAGGATCACGATAAAACTCTGCTTGCACCAGGCCTCTTGTATTGCTCGGCGACTGATTCAAATAGATCTGCACATCATCAGGAAGGTCTGGATTAATAATATATACAGTTTCCTTTTCACCTGCGAGCCTTTTATTTTTCACTCGAACCCATCCCATTTCCCTGCAAAGTTTCGCAATTATTCTACCAGTCTCTGAGTTTCTTGGAATAAATTTAGGTTTTTTGAAGTCAATATACAAGTCTCTCATCACTTCCGTTGTAATTATAATTTTATGCTGCTCTTTATTAATGTAAACTTTGCCTGCATTTTTAATTGGTCCATAATTACGAAATCGATGAAACACGTAATCCTGAAAATCTAAATGCTCGTCGGATTGCATCACTTCTTTTTGCGTCGCAGCAAGATGGCTTGCCACAATTTGGGGGTCAAACCCTGGCATTTTGCAAAGAACTTGATTGATGAACGTTATATATCGGTTATTAATATCTGATCTTGTGTATTGTCCATGTGGCTGGCTCAAATACCAGTGAGCCTCGGCAATCATCTCGGCATCATATTTATCGATATATTCTTTGACGATTTCCCTGAAGGACGTGTTTTTGCCTCCCGTGGGCTTTGTCAGACGCACTACGTACATACGCGAAGCAGCCTGACTTTCAACATTCGGGGTATTAGCTGTGATGACCATCATCGAGTATGCTGGACGGTCCATATAATTTTGCTTGAGGACGTGCCCCGAGTATGTGGCTGAAGTTGACATTGCATTCAAAATGATGCCTGGTACGGGCTCTTCCATATTGTCCATTAGCTGGATGGCGCGGTCTGCATTTTGTATGAGCCCGCTTAACATACGGTCTTCAGATTGAGTTATGGTAAGTTTGCCCTTAATTTTGTGCAAATAAAGCAAAGCTTCAGCAAGTGAGGACTTCCCAATATCTTGCGATTCTTCCTTTTCCGCGCCTGCTTTGCCTGTAATACACCAGACTGGTCTTTCTCCTCCGTCTCCACCCCACACTGATCCCACGATAAGACCCCACAGGAGCGTTTTATTTGCGGAGTTTTCGGGATCCGTATTGAAAAAGTTGACGAACGTCTCAAGACGCTTATTTACGGGTTCCTGGGGAGTTATGTGCTGAAACTTGTGAGTCGAATTCGGCAGTGGGGGGAAACGTGGCCATTCAGAAGTATATTCGATCTCTGGTAGTTCTTGCGCAAGATTAAAAAAGAAATCCTCAAAGGGGCATAAGTTGAATATTTTAGGGTCGGTTTTCCAATCTATAAGAATTCCGCCTGATCTCAATATTGCCCTATACTCTTTGAAATCCTTTATGTGAATCTCTACCAAGTGATCTTTTTCGTTTCTTCGCAGACAGTAGACACCATTGTTAGGTTTCCTGACTAAATGGACAATCGGCTTCCCATCAGCGTCTACTAATAATTCATTAATTTGCTGCATTATTTCATCCATTGGTAACGCTTCAATGGATCTACCTTCATTAACAACCTGATAATTTCTTAAACCTTTTTTTTCTGGCACTTGATTGTGTTGCTGTTCTGCAATGCCATCGAGTTTGGACTCAATGCCAATCGAATCAAGTGCTCGCGTGCTCTTTTTGCTATCAAGCTTTTGGCGAACAGGAGGGAGATCTATAACTCTGCCTTGATTTTTTTCCGAATCCGCGTTAGGTTCTTTCATGAAATTGACCTTAGGATTAGGGGGTCGGTTTCAACGCGATCAATCACTTGCAATGATTAATCGCACCTCAGTGGAGAAGGACATTACTATACATGGGTGTTCTTCTCCACTTAAACTTTTTTTCTTAGCAAAAATGATTTCGCATCGAAAACGACCTTGAGTTAAAAAACTAATAAAAAGGGCTTAATTGGTTTTGATGGTTTAACTCCATTCATTTGGATTGTAAAGCGATTATTTCTTAACTGCTGTCAATGCATCCATTTGCTTCAGGCCTCCCAGGGACCAACAGTATTTAAGGGGGTGACCCAGAGAATTTTGAGTTTCAGCCATCGGTTGCATAAAGTCTGGCCAAGTTTTGACTTCCAAAAAATTATCAAGCAACCACGGCAAAACTGTTTCTATCTCGGCATATGTGAAACTTACTTCGAGCGATTGCGATAACCTTAATTCTGGCGCATTACGATACCGTCTCGAACTATCAAATGGTCCGCACCATTTGACAGCACGACACCAAGAAAGTCCGCAATGGATATCAGACACGCGCAACACGGGGTTTGTTGGATGCGGATGAGGCCAAGGCCAATATTCCGAAATTTTAAAATAAGCTGCCGTGTGATCTGGCAAATGAGCTAGCCAACCATCGCAGGGTTTGCTGGTTTTATAGATTAATGGCCATCTTTTTTTAATTTCAGCGCCTAACACGATCAACGCTTTTTTTTCAAGTTTACTTAACATCGGAAGTAGTTCCTTCTTTTTCTAATTCTAGCCGCAAAGTGCCTGGGCCATCATGGTTTTTAGGATCAAATTCTTTCCAAAAACAATAAGAGCGATGCCAGAAAGTCTCAAGTGCCTCGTAAGACCATGCCAGTTTTAATGGTTTTCCAAATTCCTGAGGATGTTCGTGTTCGTGCATAAATAACCTATGATTTCTTGGAAACACATCTTTATGCCAGTATTTTAGCTCACGTATGTTATCAAGAGCCCAATTCACGATTGTATCAAATTGATCAAATCTAAAATAAATTCCTTCTTGCGCTTCCATTCTCGTAAAAAAGTTGACATTGTTAAATTGGTCGTCGCTCGGCCATAAAATATTTCCGGGACGATAAGGAATATCAGTTATTAAAGCTAATATTGGATCTTTAATATCCATTTGCACAATTGCAAGGCTCAACAAACCGATTTGATTTTTTGGGAATTCAACAACAAAATAACCTTGATCGGCCAGTTCTTCTGAAACTAATTTCCATCTTTTAGTGATATGGACTTTTAGAAGATTATTTGCTTTTCTCAACATTTTTTCTTCAGCTTCCGTGCATAATCTTTCTTCAGGACCTCCATCAAAACCGTTGGAATAATAAATCGTAGTTAATGCCATTTGTTGCTTCCTTATTTTAAAATTTGACAAAAACAATACGCACAATGTATTGTGCCCATTATTCGTTTTTGCAAGACGTAGCCACAATCTACAGCTTGCGAGTGAATAACCCGGATATCAAAAATATCCGGGAAAGTCATTATAAAAAATGGGCTTAAAAAATGAAACCCTGGCAATACATTCCCTACACCGAAGACGACCTTGAAGAGATCGCTGAGATTTTTATATACCTCGCACTTGAGCGATACACGCCCGACGATCCGGGCGACCAAGAATTAATTGAGCACGCGCACTGGATTTTTGAGCTGAAGAGGTGCATACACCTCGGTTATAACGCTCCAGATTATGCCTATTGGCGAAAAGTTGTTTTTGTGCTATCACAAGAATAGGCAACGCTGTTTTTCCAAAAACTCGTAGGACTTGTTTTTTTAACCCTAAGAAGCAGGCAAGTTCTATGAGTTTTGTTTTTTAAAAAGACTATTAATCACGTTCTCGATCTCACGATCAGGAAAATCTGTGCGCTCAAAAGGCGCGGCGGTAAAAGCTGCTCTCAAGTCTTCAGGTCCACTCCCCTTTGCTTTCAAATACTGCCCTGCCACAAAGAGGCTTTTGTTCCTGCTCCCACCAAATACTTTCCCCTGATCCAAAAACTCGATGACATGACGTGGTAAAAGCCCATGTTTTGCTTTGTACGCATCAATCGCGGCTTTCTGCTCCACAGCCCATTTCTCGTCGCGAGATGCGGGCATCACGGGCAGGAGCTCGCCGTCTTGAGCATGTGCGAGTTGCGCACAGGGAAAGAACTGACGGGCTCTTTCGAAACAAGATTCGTCGGCCTGATGATCGATTGCTTTAGCGTAGGACCGCAGTGTGGCCACGTAGTCTAGCGGGTCTGCTACGCGTTGCGCGAGGGGCAATATAACTCTGAAGCGCTCTCCCGGGGGCTTGCCATTCTTCTCGCGCATATGACTTTTCGTAGTCCCAATCACCATTTTAAAGCCCTGAAAATCGCTTTTTGCTTGCTCGATCGTGTAACCACAGTCGTCAAAGTCGAAGCCAATCACATCGACAAAAAGAAAATTTTTGCCCGCGCGGTAATTGTCCTTGAAGATTGTTGGGCTCCATGTATATTGACTCACAATACTCCATAGTTCGCGCACATTTTTGTAATTAAAGGGTACAAACCCGAATGGACTCGTCACTACTCCTTTTTGCTGTCGATGGTAAGATATCATGAGTGCTCTCTATGCCGGAATCGATCCAGGAAAAGAAGGTGCTATATGCCTTCTGGACGCTGATCTTAAAATAGTTAAATACACTCTCTTACGAGACTGCGAGCCAAGATACTATCTTAATAGCGAAAAAGTCCAGTACGTTTTCATCGAAAAGGCGCAGACCATGGGCCGCGAATCAGCCAAAGCCGCTTTTTCATACGGACGCGCTTACGGTTACTTGTGTGGCCAGCTTGCTGACCTGCCGTTTAAAATCTACTACATACCTCCAGCCGTGTGGTCGCAAGCAATACACGTCATGTCGCCCTACACTTTTAACAACACGAAAGAGTGTTCGTTATTTTGCGCGCGAAAAATATGGCCGGCGGAAAATTTTCTAGCGTCACCAAAATCGCGAAAAGCCCATGACGGGATTGTTGATGCTGCACTTATTGCGTATTATGGTGCTGGACAATTAAAACGCGGGGTGAAATATGAGTCCTGATGATTTACTGGATACAAAAGCCGGCGCAGAATTTGTAAACCTTGGTTCTGCAACGTTTAGCGAATATTGCGGTCGCGGAGTTATTCCAGCCCAAAAACAGGGGAAAAAGTATTATGCAAAAAGGTCTGATCTAGAAAAGTACCTCCAGCTACGCGCTGAGGGGATGGCCTTGAAAAATATAGCAAAGGAGTTTAAAAAAGATGCCGGATCAAAAAAAGGATGAAGAACTTTTGAACTGTATGGGTTGTGCAACCTACTTAGGAATGCACCCTGGCACCATCGGCGAATATATCCGCCGGGGGATTATAAAGGGTGAAAAAGTCGGCTTTAAATGGATGGCCACACGCTCAAGTCTTGACGAGTATCGCGTGCGAAAAAATAACGGGTGGACGATCCGACAGATGATCTCAGAGGTAGCCAAGAGCCTCTAGCTTGTCGAGCAAGTCCTCGTTATCGACATCAATATCAACCGCTGGCTTTGCATCGTCGCAGTGGCTCCAAAGGAAACGTAGGCAAATATCGCGCGAAGCTGCAAGCATGTTTTCTAGCTTTCTTTGCAGAAAAACGCGCTTGCTTGCTTCTAAATCTGACACATCGATCGTCACGGTCTGCTTTAAAGTCAGTCCAAAACCTAAGCATATTTCAAAATGGATCTCATTATGGCTCTCAACACGTATAAACCGGGCAGGATACTCGATCAAAAAAGGGCGGCTTAGGGCGTGGGCAGAGGACATGTGACGGGTCTCCCTGTCGGGTCAACGTGGACGGCAATTGTTTTAGTGTCCGTAATGATCACATATTCTACGTTCGAGCGCGAACAGAAATAGTAAATCTGACCAACGAAGGGGGCATAGTCAAAAAACTTCCACCACGCTGTTGCAGAAACAGCGAGGAGGATAAAAAAAGTGATGATGATGATGGTGCTGCGCATGCGGAATCAAGGAGCTTCAGATGTTTTTACTTTAGATCCCTTTTTTTTGTCAACCATTTCTGACAATTTGACAAATGGCCAACTTAAAATTTTAAGCACGAGACATACACAGAGAGTTGCGTGAATTGCCAGCTCTTTAACATCTTGTTTCATGTTTTTTTTTCCTCTAATTATTTTTTTTAGTCGTTTTTCAATTGTAACGGAAAAATCTCAACTTCCAAACTTTGGCCCTCAAAATTTTTAAAGATGGCTTGAGTCAGGTTTTTTTTAACTGTCAGGCGTGTTGTGCGCGGAAAACGCATACTCTGGAAAACGATGATATCAAACCCCACATCCTCGCCTTGAAGCCACTCACGCCGATCGTAGCGATCCACAATAGACGTGCGGAAAACTCCGTTAGCAAGCCACCGAATCTCGATTCTTTGGGGCTTTTGCCAAGGTAAGTGGAGTTTTGCAAATTCAATGCGCAATTATATCACCATCCAAGTGTCACGACCCATTTATTGTCAAGCACAGCCGCGCCTGCTCTTTTGACTTCAGGATCTAATATCATTTTTGCGTGTCGTGGGCTTTTCACCATCGCTTCAACGAGCTCAATCTCACTTTTATGTCCGCAACCTTGGACTTCACCTGCTGCAAGCCAGCCTCCACAGGCTTCAACGCGCGGCTGAAGGTCGGTGTGGCTGCAATGGCCGTCCATTTCGGCCAAATACGCGGCTTGAATTGAACTCGTGCATGTGAACTGGTCGCTGATCTCAAGAGGCTTTAAACCGGCTTTATGACGCTCTAGATTGATCTGTAAAACGATGTTGGCTCCTGGTCCGTAACTCATGGCGAAAACAGGTGGCTCTGCAGGCCTCTCAAGAGGCGGAAGTGCCGTTAAAGTAGTAAAAAGTAAAGTAGTAAGCATAGTTTTTAATCCGCAAAGATAAAAGCGTGGAATTGATCGTGTTGGCTGTATCCAACAAAATTATAACGTGTGACCTCGTCTTTGTAAAAACTCACCAAGATTTCTGCGAGCATGTCCGCGTGAAAATTTTTGCAAATCACAATGAGCTCGCCTGAGGTCCAAGGGTAGCCGCACTCTGTTGCAAGCCACCGCACTCCTTGGCCCATGCGAGTTGTATGGGTGCATGAGCTCCTCAAAAACATGTCATAACTGTGGCTCTGTGCTGCACAGTCCAGCCGAAAGTCAGTCTTCAGTGCTTTCACTCCGAGCGAGGCTCGAAAGTCATTTACTTGAGCGACAACCTCGGGGGTTTCAACCCAAAGAGACTTCAAGGCCAACACGCCGGTATAGGCAAGTGTCGCTAAAAAAGCGGTTAAATATAGGATATACTTTAACACTTGACGCTCTTTTGTTAAAAAGTGTAATACAGTGTCGGACATTTTTTTTTAAAAGAAGGGATAACTTATTATATCATGACTCAATCAAAAGTCGCAGAATATCGCAAAGCAGAGGGATACAGCTATAGCACGCTTAAAGCTTACTTAAAGAGCCCACTTCACGGGTTGACTCAAGAACCCCCGACTGAAACCGCCGCCATGCGGTTTGGGAGTGCTGTTGACTGTGCGCTCAAAAAAGATAAGTCTTGGGTAGTCAACCCTCATGACGATGGTCGCACGAAAGCCGCGAAAGAGTGGAAGGAAGAACACAAGGGACGCTTAGTCCTGTCCAAGGCTGAAGCTGATAAAGTCATGGCCTGCGTTGCGGCTGTGGAAAGTAATAAGCTTGCACGCTCCTTATGCCTGGACTTGCTTTATCCTGAC
>Ga0255198_1000243_pt1 | contig 12258 bp, 7 predicted proteins | sample Miss_Law_RepC_8h_FD_188421 | JGI IMG/M metagenome (GOLD analysis project Ga0255198, IMG submission 188421) | Freshwater microbial communities from Mississippi River, Louisiana, United States - Miss_Law_RepC_8h | ecosystem: Environmental > Aquatic > Freshwater > River | place: USA: Louisiana...
GCAGCACCGAGGCGTTCGCGGCACCCAGGGGCAGTGGTCGCAGTTCGGCCGGGGCTTGTGCCAGCACCGCGAGGCCATGCTCGCGGGCGCTGCGGGCGAGCGCTTCCGCCAGGCCAGATTCGGCGGGCGCGGCAAATGACTTCGCTCCCTTGAAGGCGGCTCGTCCGCCAGTGTCGCCATCCACCGCGATGGGCGGAAACGCGGCGAGCTGGGCGGGCACAATCAAGTGCGTGAACTTGAGCCGGGCCAGTTGCGTGATGAGTCGTTGCTGGTCCGCCAGCGGCCAGGATTCGGTGCCGTGCGGTTGTCCGAGGAAGGCGCTCCAAGCGCGGATGCGCGGGCCGGGCTCCAGCACGACATTGAAGCCGCCCAGTTTCAATTCCGGCTTCACGATGGGCGGGGCATCGCCGTGCAGGAGCGGCCGGATGCCAAGGCGCTGGGCCAGTTCGCTGGCCGCCCACAGCGTGGCCACGGGACTTCCCCCGCCGACGATGAGCCCGGCGGGCGTGCTGCGGAGCACGTGGCCTTGATCGGAAACAGCGGGCCAGGTGGATCGCGGAATCGCGGGGTTGGTCTGCGGGCTGCCGAGCAGGATCGTGTGTGCGGCCCCGGCCGGAGCGCTCGTGCGAACGGCGGCTTCCACGGCGAACAGGGCGCGCAAATCCGCAGCCAGACGCTCTGCGGCAAGTTTCTCAAGGGCCGGTGCCTTGCCGCCAATGATCACGGCGACTTGAGTCGCAGCCGTGAGATTAAGTCCGGCCCAGCAAACCGTGACCGAGAACAGGAGAGCTCGCAGCATAAGGGAAATCAGGGTTTGGAAGACTGCGCGGAGACGCAGATGAGGCTTTCGCGGGTGCGCACAAAGAGCCGGCCATCCGCGATGGCGGGCGTCGCGATGATCTCCTCGCCGAGATCGTTGCGGCCTAGCACGCGCAGCTCCGGCCCGTCTTGCAGCACTACAATGAAGCCGTTGCGACCGGCGATGAAGACCTTGCCGTCGGCGGCGATGGGCGAGGCGTAGTAGTCACCGAGATTGCCCAGCCGGGTGCGCTCCCAAAGCACCTTGCCGTCTCGCGCGTCGTAGCAACTGGAGAGCCCGCCGCTCTTCACCAGATAGAGGCGCTGGTTGTAGAGCAGGGGAGAGGAGAGGTTCGACGGCGTCTTCTGGTCGAGGTTCCAGAGCACATGGGTCTTGGTCACATCACCGCTGCCGCCGCCGCGCACGGCCTGGATGATGTTGCCGCCGGCGGCCTGGTTGGCGGGACTTTGGAAAGCAGTGTCAATCTCCTCCGGGCCGATGCGGCCGTCCTTGTTCTTGTCCGAGGTGTCGAAGCGTTCGTGAAATTCCTTGGGCACCTCGGCGCGCGCGAGGATGCCGTCCTGGTTGGTGTCCAACCACTGGAGCAGGGCGTGCTTCAGCGTCCGCGTCGAGTCGCCGTAGCTTTGCACCGCGAGATAAATTACGCCGTCCCGCACCACGGGCGAGGTCATGATGGTGCGCAGCAGGGTGTTACAGGTCCACCTTTCCTTGCCGGTGGCGGGGTCGTAGCCCTTGAGCTTGCCGCTGCCGGCGATGACGAGATCCGTGCGGCCGCCCGCCTCGCACAGCACCGGCACGGCGTAGCCCGCCAGCATGTCGTCGCGCCGCGTCTTCCACCGTTCCTTGCCGGTGCGCGCGTCCACGGCGACCAGGAACGGCGCGAGGTCGTCGTCCTGGCAGAAGATGACGGAGTCGCCGAAGACGATCGGTGAGGCCGCCGCGCCCCAGTCCATGAGATAGGCGGGCTTGGGCATGGCGTAACGCCACTCCTCCTTGCCCGAGGTTGCGTTGAAGGCCAGCAGGCCCACGGTGCTGAAGTGGACATACACGCGCTCGCCATCGGCGGCGGGCGTGGAGGAGGCGTGGCTGTTGGGCGGAGTGATGCGCGGCAGCGCGCCGGTGGCGAATTCCGTGCGCCACAACTGGCGGCCGCTGGCGGTGTCCAGCGCGAAGAGGGCGCACTTTTGCTCGCCCACCATCGCCGTGCTGAACACCTTGCCCCGCATCACCACGGGCGAGCCGATGCCGTCGCCCAGTTTCGCGCGCCAGGCCACATGCCGGTCTGCCGAGAAGTCCAAGGGCAGGCCCTTGCTGCTGGAAATGCCTGATGCGTTGCCGCCCCGGAACTGCGGCCAGTCCTCCGCATGCAGGCACGACGCAACCAGCAGGAGCGAGAGGATAACGGGTGAGTTCACGACCGGAGACTAAGCCGGCGATGGATCCCGTCAATCGCAGTTCTTGCCGCGAGTTGAAACGGGTCGCATGTGGATTCCTCCCATGGCTTCAAACTGCTGATGCCCACGGACGGCGGTTGCAAACCGCCGGCTCGGGGCCACGTCGCTTTGGAGTGCGGTGACTTGTCACCGCTTTCCGCAGGCGACTCGTCGCCGTCGAAGTCGGACGCGCGCCCGCTCGCCTAGGCCGCCCCAGCTCGCGCCAGCCGGAAACCACCGGTAAATCCCAAATCCCTGTGCCCTCGACGGCGACGAGTCGCCTCGCGAAAGCGGCGAGAACTCGCCGCACTCTATAGCGCGCGTCGTGCTCCGGTCAGCGTCGAGCTGTGCCCGCCGAAACGGGCTGCATCGTCCCGCCCTCAGGGCAGCGGCTTCACGAAGATGTTCTTGTAGTGAACCTCGCTGCCGGGGTCATGCCCTTGGAGGGCGAAGGTGCCGGTGCCGATGAGCCGGCCCGGGTTGCCCTTCCGCTGCGGTTGCTCCTCTTCGGTGTAGTCCACAATCACCTTGCCGTTGACGCTGGTGGTGACGTGCTTGCCGACCACCTTGATGGTCATGGTGAACCACTCGCCATCCTTCGCGGGGGCTTCCAGATTGTCTTTCACGCCGTAGAGGCCGGCCGTCTTCTTCGGGTCGCCGTGGGTGTTGTTGACCTGCACCTCGTAGCCCTTCGCCGGCCAGCCGTCCTTCTGGAACTCGGTGTGGAAATAGACGCCGGAGTTCGCCTTGGCGCGGGTGCTGATATCGAGCTTCAGCTCGAAGTTCTTGAACTTCCCGGCGTTCACGTCACCCACGTAGAACAGGTGCGCGCGCGGGCCTTTCACGATCAGCTCGCCATTCTCGACCTTGAAGGTGTCGGGGTTCTCGTTCGCCTTCCAGCCGGCGAGTGACTTGCCATCGAAGAGGGAAATCCAGCCGTCCTTGTCCGCCGCAGTGGCGACGCAGGCAAGGGCGAGGAACAACGTGAGCAGGGACTTTTTCATGAAATGATTGCTTTGAAACGGGTGAACTACCCGGCCAACGTAGTCGGACCATCAAGACGGCGTCAACCGCGCTCCCGTCCGCGCGCTGAGTCGCTGAAACAAACCGACCCTGACACACGTCCAACGCCCCGATTAACGACCATGGCCACGCACGCAACCCTCCTCGCCCTCCTGACCGGCGCGTCGCTCACGCTCACGGCGGCTGAAGCTAAGCGAGCCCCGCTCGACCTGAGCAAGCTCCCGCCCGCCGCCAGCGGTCCGGTGGATTTCGCGCGCGACATCCAACCGCTTTTCGCCGCGAAGTGCTACTCCTGCCACGGCGCCGAGAAGCAGAAGGGCGGCCTGCGCCTCGACATCAAGGTTGCCGCGCTTGAAGGCGGCGACAACGGCAAGGTCTTCCTCCCCGGCAAGAGCGCCGACAGCAAGCTGGTCCACGCACTCGCGGGCATTGGCGAGCAGGGCATCATGCCGCCCAAGGAGAAGCCGCTAACGGCTGCTGAGATCGGCAAGGTCCGCGCGTGGATTGATGCGGGCGCGATTTGGCCTGATGACGGCAAGGTGGCCGTGAAGAAGTCAGACCACTGGGCGTATCAGCCGGTGAAGCGGCCGGCTGTTCCTGCCACCGGTAACTCCATCGACGCCTTTGTCCGCGCCCGTCTTGCGCAAGAGAAGCTCGCCCCCTCCCCCGAAGCCGATCGCCCCACGCTCATCCGCCGTCTCTCGCTCGACTTGCTCGGCTTGCCGCCCAAGCCGGAGGAAGTCCGCGCGTTCGTGAACGACAAGTCACCCGACGCCTACGAGAAGCTCGTGGACCGCCTGCTCGCCTCGCCGCACTTCGGTGAACGCTGGGCGCGTCACTGGCTCGACCTTGCGCGTTACGCGGACAGCGACGGCTACGAGAAGGACAAGCCCCGCCCGTTCGCCTACACGTTCCGCGACTGGGTCATCTCCGCCATCAACAGCGACCTGCCCTTCGACCAGTTCAGCATCCAGCAGCTCGCCGGCGACCTGCTGCCGAATGCGACCCAATCGCAGAAAGTTGCCACCGGCTTCCATCGCCAGACGCTTACGAACACTGAAGGTGGAACGGACCAGGAGGAGTTTCGCTGCAAAGCCGTCGTGGATCGCGTGAGCACGACCGCGACCGTCTGGCTCGGCACGACGATGGGCTGCGCTGAGTGCCACTCGCACAAATACGACCCCTTCACGCAGCGCGAGTTTTATTCGCTGTTCGCCTTCTTCAACAACGCGAACGAGAAGGCCATTCCCGCGCCCACGCCGGACGAGCAGGGCGTCCTTAAAAAATGGCAGGACGAAAAAACCCGGCTCAAGCGTGAGCTGGACACCTACGAGGAGGCCGGCTTCTTCAAGCACCGCGATGAGTGGATACAGGCCAGCGCACCACGAGCGACGCTGTGGCGGACAATCGCACCGGAGCAGCTCAGCGCGGCTCAGGGCACCACGTTGAAAGCGATCAAGGACGGCACCATCACCGCCACCGGCAAGGAGCCGGACAAGGAAACCTACATCGTCGAGGGTCCGACCGATCTCCGGCAGTTCACCGGCCTCCGCCTCGAAGTGCTGCAGCTCGGTGCCCAATTCTCCCCCGGACGGGCGAAGGACACCAACTTCGTGCTGACGAAGATTTCCGTCGCCGCGCGGCTGCCGGGCACGGACCGCTGGCAGGAAATCCCGCTGCATGAGGCGAAGGCGGATTTTTCGCAGGCCAAGTTCCCTGTGGCCAACGCGTTGCTTGGCCGGGAGGACACCGGCTGGGCCATTGCGCCGCAGCAGCACACCTCGCACGCCGCCGTTTTTGCTGTCCGCGATCCGCTGACCTTGCCGGCGGGTTCGCGACTCAAGGTCACACTTGACCAGCAATACAAGGCCGGTTTCACCCTCGGGACTTTTCGGATTTCTGCCACCGACGCTCCCGGCCCCTTCCAGCCGATGCTGATGCCAGAGGCCGTGGCCGTGGCGCTGCGCACCGCGCCCAACCTGCGCACCGAGGCCCAACGCGAAGCGCTCACGGCGTATTACCGGGCAAATGTTGATGTGGAGTTCCAGCGCCGTCGGGCCGCCTTCTTGGACCACTCCAAGAAGGAGCCGTCCGCCACCACCGCCGCCGTCCTCGCCGAGGAACCCGGCGTCCGGAAGACGTTCACCCACGTGCGCGGCAACTTCCTCGACAAGGGCGTCGAGGTCCGCGCCGCCGTGCCCGCCGTGTTGCACCCGCTCAAGCCCCGCGCCGCGCAGCCCGACCGGCTCGACCTCGCGCAGTGGCTGTTCGCGCCCGAGAACCCGCTCACCGCGCGCGTCTCGGTGAACCACATCTGGAAAAACCTTTTCGGCCGCGGCCTCGTCGCGACGGTCGAGGACTTCGGGAAGCAGGGCGAAAAGCCTTCGCACCCGGAGCTGCTTGACTGGCTGGCATCGGAGTTCCCGCGTCTCGGCTGGAGCCGCAAGGCGCTTATCAAGACCATCGTCACCAGCGCGACTTACAAACAGTCCTCGGTGAATCGTCCCGAACTCCAAGAGCGCGACCCGAACAACCTTCTCCTCGCCCGCCAGAACCGCCTGCGCCTCGAAGCCGAGACCGTCCGCGATGCTTACCTTGCCGCCAGCGGCCTGCTCAACCCGAAGATTGGCGGCCCGAGCATCCGCCCGCCGTTGCCTGCGGACATTGCCGCGCTCGGCTATGCGAACTCGGTGAAGTGGACCGAGAGCAAAGGCGAAGAGAAGAACCGGCGCGGCCTCTACATCTTCTTTCAGCGCACGGTGCCGTATCCGATGCTGATGACCTTCGACGCGCCCGACTCGAACTCGACTTGCGCCCGCCGCGAGCGCAGCAACACGCCGCTCCAAGCACTCACGTTGCTCAACGACCCGGTCTTCTTCGAGTGCGCGCAGCAGCTTGGCGCGCGCATGGCCGAGGTGCCCACCGCCGACGCCGCCGAGCGCATCCGTCACGGCTTCGAGCGCGCCTTCGCCCGCCCGCCGAGCGCGGAGGAGCTGAGCCGCTTGCTGAAACTCTACGAAGCCCAGCTCAAGCTCGCGCAGGCGAACGCCGACGGCGCGGCCAAGATTGCCGGCGCCGCCAAGCCCGCGCCCGAGGTCGCTGAGAAGGCCACGCTCGTCGCGCTGGGCCGGGTGATGCTGAACCTCGATGAATTCTTCACGCGCGATTGAGCCGTTGAGCCGCCCGCCTTCACCCGCTACCTTCCCGCCATGAGTGCCGCCGAACAATTGCTCGAGCAGGTGAAGCTGCTAGACGAGGAGCAGGCAGGCAAAGTGCTCAACTACTTGGCGGCTCTGCCGCCCAAGCGAGTCAGCCCTCCCGCTCCGCGTCGCAGCGTCCGTGACGCTGTGGGTTGGTGCCTCAAATACAACCACCCACTCAAGACCACGGAAGAGTGGACGGCGGTGTTACGCGGCTAACGGACCAGTCAAAGCTAGAGTCAATCAACCGACCAACCCATGAGTGCCACCGAACAGTTGCTGGAACGAGTCCGAGGACTGGATGAGGCCAAAGCCAAGTTCTTCCTCCAACTGCTGGATGACTTGCCTGCACCCAAACCTGCCAAAGCCGCCAAGGCCCCTCGCAAAGGTGTGCGCGCCGCCGTCGGCTGGTGCTTGAAATACAACCATCCGTTCAAGACGACGGAGGAGTATATGCGGCTCATCCGCGAGGGAGAGCAGGACTGATGGCCTGGGTTGTTGACACCTGTCTGCTCGTTGATTTGGGGTTGCGCGACCCGAACTTCGAGCAGAAGTCCACCGACCTAATCGAGCTGCACGAGGCGCAGGGATTAGTCGTCTGTCCTGTCGCGTTCGTCGAGCTGGCTCCGATGTTCAGTGGCGACCTGCGAAACGCGGAAGCCTTTCTCGACACCTTCGGCGTTGATTATTCGGAGCCTTGGATTGAAGCGGATACCCACCAAGCTTTCGATGCTTGGCATCGCTGGACCAAGACCCGGCGAGAGCAAAACCTTCGCCGCCGCCCCGTCGCCGACGTGCTCATCGGTGCGTTCGCCCTCCGTTTCGATGGCTTGCTCACCCGCAATGCCGCTGACTTCAAAGCTCTTTTCCCAACCCTGAACCTCGTCGCGCCATGAACTTCCGACCCGACTTTTCCCCCACCGAACTCGCCCAGCTCACGCGCCGCGACTTCCTCGCCAGCACCGGCATGGGCACGCTCGCGCTCGCTTCGCTGCTCGCGGAGAAGGGCTACGCCGCACCCAGCGCCGACCCGCTCGCGCCCCGCGCGTCGCACTTCCCGCCGCGCGCGAAGAACTGCATCCTCATCTACTTCGAGGGCGCGCCGAGCCACATTGACCTCTTCGACCCGAAGCCGAAGCTCAATGCGATGACCGGCCAGAAGCTGCCGGACGAGATGCTGGCGAAAATTCGGTTCGCGTTCATCAAGAAGGAGGGTGTGCGCCTCATGGGCAGCCCGCGCACGTTCACCAAGCACGGGCAATGCGGCACGGAGTTGAGCGACTTGCTCCCGCACATCGGCTCCGTCGCGGACGACCTCTGCCTCGTGCGCTCGATGAACACGACGCAGTTCAACCACCATCCCGGCCAGCTCATGATGAACTGCGGCTCGCCGCTGTTCGGCCGGCCCACGCTCGGCGCGTGGCTCACCTACGGCCTCGGCAACGAGTCGCGCGACCTGCCGGCTTACGTCGTCTTGCACGCGGGACGCGGCAGCAGCGCGGGCGCGAGCGCGTGGACGAGCGGTTTCCTCCCCAGCACTTATGCGGGCGTGCTGTTCCGCAACCAAGGCGACCCTGTGCTGAACCTCGGCAACCCGCCCGGCTTCACCGACGAAATGCAGCACCTCGGCCTCGACGCGATTGGCGACCTCAACCGCCTTCGCCACAAGCACGTGGCCGACCCGGAAATCGCCTCGCGCATCGGCGCGTATGAGCTGGCGGGCCGCATGCAGGCCGCGACGCCGGAGCTGATGGATTTGAGCAAGGAATCGCAGGCGACGCTGGACATGTATGGCGTCGGGCGGAAGTCCCGCGAGAACCCCGGCGGGCGCGGCGGTGGACCGGAGACTTACTCGACCTTCGCGCGCAACTGCCTGCTCGCGCGCCGCATGGTCGAGCGCGGCGTGCGGTTCGTGACGCTGCTGCACGCGTCGTGGGACCACCACAGCAACCTCAACCAGGAACTGCCTTTCTGCGCCGGCATGGCGGACCAGCCCATCGCCGCGCTGGTGCGGGACTTGAAGCAGCGCGGGATGCTCGACGACACGATGGTCATCTGGGCCAGCGAGTTCGGGCGCACGCCGCTCGGCGAAAATCGGAACAGCAACGGCAACGTCTCCGGCCGCGACCATCACCCGTTCGCCTTCTCCATGTGGCTCGCGGGCGGCGGCATCAAGGGCGGCCAGGTCATCGGCGAGACGGACGAAATTGGCTGGGGCATCGTGCGCGACCCGGTGAGCGTCCACGACCTGCACGCGACGGTGCTCAAGCAGTTTGGCTTCGACCACGAGCGGCTGACGTATCGCTCGCAAGGCCTGGACTTCAAGCTCACGGGCTTCGAGGGCGCGCGCGTCGTGCCGCAGTTGCTGGCCTGAAGTGGGACCATGCCGCGGCTGCGACCTTTGGTCAGTTGGATAGGAGCCGGCTGATGGTTGCGTGACGCTTGGGGTGGCGAATGCCTGCGAACTGAGCCGGTTGGAGGTGTGCTCACCGAAAACGTAGGTGGCGACGGACCACAGATCCCGAAGCCGAACCGTAGTGGCAGGCATCCTTGCCTGCCGTGGAGCCGGGCTTCCCAGCCCGGCGGAAGCAACCGCCAAACCGCTCGTCTTGCTCCACTGCCCAGTCTTCTAAACCTTGGGTCCCCTGTTGATCGCACAGTCCAGTCCCATTTTGATCGCACGCAGAAGTCCTCTTTTGAAAACTACACGACACATCGGGATATTTCGCTTGCAACATTAGCGGAGGTGCGCATGACCCGCCGACCACTGAGCTCGCAATCAGGGAGATCAAGGATCAAGGATATCAAGGTTATGAGTGGGGAAGCTTCTCAGTATCGTGTTGAACAGCAACGCGCCGGACTGGCCAGTGTCTGGCAGCGTGACGTGCTGACGGGTCGCGTGTTTATCACTGCCGAGTGGAAGGCGCTGCTGGGCTATGAGGACCACGAGTTGCCGGGCGATTTCAACGAGTTCCAAAGCCGCCTCCACCCCGAGGATCACGATGACATCCTTCGCACTTTGCATGAGCAACTGGCGTATGGTCACTTCGAGCTGCCCACCGGACTGCGCCTGCGCCATCGGGACGGCTCGTATCGGTGGCTTCACCGGTCCGTTGTCCCGAACAATAGCCCGTCGGTGCCATCTTCTGCCGCGTCCGGCCCGGCTGGCTCGCAAACAGCGGCGGAGCGCCATGCGGCGTGGCTGGCCTCATTTCCCGATCTGGACCCGAACCCCATTGCCGAACTGGACTTTGCCACCGGCTCGCCACATTACCTCAATCCCAGCGCCCGGCGGCTGTTCCCAACCTTGGAAAGTGAGGGGCTGCGCCACCCTTTTCTCGCCGGGTTGCGGGAACTGGTGGCCGATCTCATCAAGCCCGGAGTGACCTGCCGGGACGTCACCGTGGGCCATGCCTGCTTCGCTCAAACCGTCCATTACCTGCCGGAAGCCGGCCGCGTGCGGCTGTATGCCATCGAAGTCACCGAGCGCAAGCGGTCCGAGGACTCACTTCGCCAAGTCGAGGCGCAACTGCGTCTGGCTGTGGCAGCGTCCAACGTCGGCCTCTGGGACTGGGACCCCGTGACCAACGAGGGCTTCTTCTCCAAGGAATGGAAAAGCCAGTTGGGTTACGCGGAGGAGGAAATCTCGAACCAGTTCTCCGAATGGGAAGACCGTGTCCACCCCGAAGACCTTGCCCCGACGCTGGCCAAAGTGCGCCATGCCATCGCCCACCCGGACACCCGCCTTGAGGCGGAGTTCCGCCTGCGGCACAAGGATGGCTCGTATCGGTGGATTTATACGCAGGCGCAGGTGGCGCTTGATCTGGCGGGCCAGCCGGTGCGCATGCTGGGCTGCCACCTTGACATCACGGCGCGCAAGGCATCCGAGGCCGCCGGCCGGGCCGGCGAGGCGCGTTACCGCGCCCTCGTGCGCTCGGCCACGGATGCGATTATCACCGCGGACGAGCACGGGGTGATCGTGAGCTGGAACCCCGCCGCCGAACGGATGTTCGGCTGGGGCGAGACGGAGGCCAAAGGCCAGCTGTTGACCATCATCATCCCCGAGCGCTTCCGGGCCGCGCACCTCGCCGGCCTCAGCCGGTTGCAGGTCGGTAGTCCGCCGCGGCAGAGCGGCAAGCCGTTGGAGCTGGCCGGACTCCACCGGGACGGCCGGGAGTTTCCCGTCGAGCTTTCCCTGATGTGCTGGCAGAGCGAGGCGGGGCAGTTCTTCGGCGGCATGATCCGGGACATCAGCGAGCGCAAGCGGGCGGAGCAGGCCTTGCAGGTCAGCGAACAGCGCTATCACGATGTTTTCGACAACAGCCATGACTTGATTCAGAGCGTGGCCCCGGATGGGCACCTGCTGCTGGTGAACCGTGCGTGGCGGCAGACCTTCGGCTACACCGAGGCTGAAGTGCCGGGCCTGACCGTCATGGACTTGGTGCATCCGGACAGTCGCGAGCATTGCGGCGCGGTGTTCCAGCAGGTCATGGCCGACGGCCAGGAACAATCCGTGGCGGCCGCCTTCGTCACCAAGTCCGGGCAGCGCGTGCTGGTGGAAGGGACCGCCATGCCCCGGGTGGTGGAGGGCCGGGTAAACGTGCTGCACTGTTCCTTGCGCGATGTCACCGCGCGGCAGCAGTCAGAGCACCGGCTTCGCCTCCAAGCCGCCGCGCTCAACGCCGCAGCCAACGAGGTGCTCATCACCGACCGCCATGGCGTCATTGAGTGGGTGAACCCCGCCTTCACCCGCACCACCGGCTACACGCTCGCCGAGGTCGTGGGACAGAACCCGCGCATCCTCAAATCCGGCCAGCACGACCATGCGTTCTACAAGCAGCTCTGGGCCACCATCCTGCGCGGCGAGGTGTGGCGCGGGGAGATCATCAACCAGCGCAAGGACGGCAGCCACTTCACCGAGGAGGCCATCATCACACCGGTGAAGGGCGAGCACGGCGAGATCACTCACTTCATCTCCATCAAGCAGGACATCACGGACAAGAAGCTGCTGGAGGCGAAGTTCCTCCGCGCGCAGCGGCTGGAAGGGCTGGGCGCGCTGGCCGGGGGCGTGGCACATGACTTGAACAACGTGCTCGCGCCCATCCTCATGGCGTCGGAGCTGCTCAAGTCCCAGGCCCCCGACCCGCATACGCTGCGCCTGCTGGAGATGATCGAGGGCAACTCGCAACGCGGCGCGGGGATGATCCGGCAGATCTTGGCCTTCGCCCGTGGCAACGCCGGGGAGAAGCTCGTGCTGCAAGTGTCCTATCTGGTGAAGGAGATGAGCAAGATGATCAAGGACACCTTCCCGCCCGCCATCCGCTGCGAGCTGTGCGTGGGCAAGGATGTGCCGACGGTGCTGGCCGATGCCACGGCCATCTATCAGGTGCTGCTCAACCTCTGCGTCAACGCCCGCGACGCCATGCCCCACGGCGGCAGACTCACCCTCGGCGCGGAGCGCGTGCGGCTGGATGAGACTTACGCCCGCCTGAGCCATGAGGTCCGGCCGGGCGACTACCTCGTGCTCACCGTGGCCGACACGGGCAGCGGCATCCCGCCGGAGGTTCGGGACAAGATCTTCGAGCCGTTCTTCACCACGAAAGAGCCCGGCAAAGGCACCGGCCTCGGGCTGGCGACGGTCAAGGACATCGTCACGAACCACGGCGGGTTCATCCATCTCTACAGCGAGGTGGGCGTGGGATCACAGTTCAAGCTCTACCTGCCCGCCGTGGACAAGGAGGAAGCGGCGGAGGATACGACCTTGTTCACGCTTCCGGGCGGC
>Ga0255198_1000248_pt1 | contig 12070 bp, 8 predicted proteins | sample Miss_Law_RepC_8h_FD_188421 | JGI IMG/M metagenome (GOLD analysis project Ga0255198, IMG submission 188421) | Freshwater microbial communities from Mississippi River, Louisiana, United States - Miss_Law_RepC_8h | ecosystem: Environmental > Aquatic > Freshwater > River | place: USA: Louisiana...
CAACAGGAACGGCTCCCGCCGTTTCTTGAACGCCTCCAAGTCCGCCGCCCAAATCGCCTTCAACTCTGCGGTGGACTTGCCCGTCTTTATCCCCGCCAGCACCGCCGGCTCGCGCAGCAGCACCTGCATCTTGTCCGCCGCGAAGTTCGTGCCGTAGAGCCGCTGCATCGTGGTAGCGATGGCCAGCCCAACATCCACGGCGTTGAGCGCGTCGCGGTTCGTCAGCACGATGCGCGCGCCGCCGCAGGGCTGGTCCTTGAACGTGCTGTAGGTCGGCGTGAAGCGCACCGCGTGGAAGCGCACGCCCGGCAGACCCGCGCGGTTCAGTTCGGCGGCGAACCGCACGTCGTTGGTCACATACGGCGCGCCCACGACCTCGAACGGCGTGTCCGTCCCGCGTCCGACGCAGATGGCCTGTTCCAGCAGCCCGACGCCGGGATAAAGCGCCGCCGCCGCGAGGCTCCGCATGTTCGGCGACGGGTTCGTCCACGGCTGGCCGAACTCATCGAACCACTGCGCGCGCGACCAACCCTCGACGGGAATCACCGTCAGGTCCGCGCCAAAGCCGCGCTCCGCGTTCACCATCCGCGCGACTTCGCCAAGTGTCATGCCGTGGCGGAGCGGCACCTTGTGCCACGCGACGAACGAGTTCGTGCCGACGAGCAACGGGCCTTCCACCGCGTTGCCGCCGATGGGATTGGCGCGGTCGAGCACGATGAACTTCTTCTTCGCCTTCGCCGCCTCCTCCATGCAGTTAATCAGCGTGGCCGGATACGTGTAGAAGCGGCAGCCGATGTCCTGAATGTCGAACACGAGCGCGTCCAGCCCTGCGAGCTGCTCCGGTGCGGGCGTGCGCCGGACGCCGTAGAGGCTGAAGACTGGCAGACCCGTCTGCTCGTCTTTCGAGTCGGACACTTTATCGTCCAACGCGCCGCGAATGCCGTGCTCCGGGCTGAACAGCGCGACGAGCGAGAGGCCGGGCGCTTTGTGCAGCAGGTCAATCGTCGCGTTGCGCGCGCGGTCCTGGCCGGTGTGATTCGTGATGAGGCCGAGCTTGAGGCCTTTGAGTTGGGCGAACTTGTTCTTCGCCAGCACATCAATGCCGTTGAGCACGGGCGCGGCAGTGTCCACGGGCACGGCGCTCGGGCGCAAGCGGCCGGCCATCGCGGCATCCTCGCGCGGAGCCAGCGCACCGGGCACGTAGGCGAAGTTGAAATTCTTCACTGCCTCCGCCGCGAGCGTTCCGAGTTTGGAGCGCAACGCGACGACGCTGCCGGCTTCGGTCGGGTGGTTTCGGTTCGAGAGGAAAATCAGGAACGTCTTCGAGAACGGGTCAATCCAGATGCTGGTGCCCGTCCAGCCGGTGTGGCCGTAGGAGCCGATGGGGAAGAGCTTGCCGCGCGGACCGCTGTAGCTCGTGTCAATGTCCCAGCCCAGCCCGCGCCGGCCCGCGACCTCCGGCGGCGTCTGCACCGAGGTCCAGAGGCGGACGGTCTCGGGCTTGAAGACGTGCGTGGAGCCGAGCGCACCCTCGTTGAGCATCATGCGGGCGAAGAGCGCGAGGTCGTGCGCGGTGGTGAACAGGCCGGCGTGTCCGGCCACGCCGCCCATGCGCCGCGCGCGCGGGTCGTGGACCACGCCGCGAACAGGCACGCCGTTCTCGACTTCCGTGGGCGCGATGCGGGCGAGCTTGCTGCGCGGCGGGTTGAAGCCCGTGTCCGTCATGCCGAGCGGCCCGAAAACCTCGCGCTGCACGAACTGGTCGAGCGGCAGCCCGCTGACGCGCCGGACGATTTCGCCAACGAGATACAGCCCCGTGTCGCTGTAGATGATTTTGGTGCCAGGCGGCGCAGAGAGCTTCTCCTCGCACGCGAGGCGGATGGCCGCCTCGTAGCCGTTCCAATCCGGCTTGAGGCTCACGTCAGGCCGCAAGCCCGACGTGTGCGTGAGCAGTTGTCGCACAGTGATGACTTCCTTCCCCAGCGTGCCGAACTCCGGGATGAACTTCATCACGCGGTCGTCGAGGCCGACCTTGCCCTGCTCGATGAGCCGCATGATGGCCGGGGTGGCCGCGATGACCTTGGTGAGAGAAGCTGCGTCGAAGATGGTGTCCTCGGACATCGGTTCGGCGGCGGGGACGAGGGCGCGGGAGGCGAAGGGCTTGCAGTATTCGTAGGTTGCCACCCTCTCCAACCAGAGCACGCCACCAGGGAGTCTTTTATCCGCGACCGCTTGGGCGATGGCCGCATCCATCTCGGCGAGCTTATTGGTATGGAACAAGAGCGTCCACGGCGCTTCCAACCTGACGTGCGGGCATGGTTGTCTAAGCCCCCTTGTAGACTTCACGCACCCCGCGAGCAGGACAAGACAGAGTGACGCGGCGAGAAACGAATGAGTTCGGGGCAAGTGCATGGCTTGAGTGGAGGTTCTACGCCGCGTCCGCGCAGCGGACAAGCCTGTGGCGGCGAGTGTCCACCAAAGTAGGTCAGGCATCCTGCCTGACTTCTAACTTCATCGCGGCGCCTCTGCGCAGATGCACGCCCGGATTCCGCCGCGCACCAGTTTCGCCTCAAGGCGGATCTGGGTTTTCCCCAGCCAGAAGCCATCAGCGAATTGCGCCTCTGTGCCAGATGGATGTCAGGCAGGATGCCTGACCTACTGGGGAACGAACTGCACTGCGTCCGCGATCACGACCTTGCCCTCGGTGCCTTCGTTCGAGAGGCGCACCCAGCCGTTCGTGCCGGCGGCGAAGCGGAAGGTTCCCAGCGTGCGCCAAAGCCGTCCGTGCGGCGGCTCCTCCTGCTGGTTGATGCGCAGCTTTGTCTCGCCCTCGGCGTGACGGATGGTGACGGGCGCGTTCGTCGTGCGGCGGATGTTGTAGCAGTGCGCGAGGCGCACCTCATAGCGGCCAGCGCGCGGCAAATCCGGTGTGAAGGTCACGGACTTCTCGCCTTTGCCGTCCTTCATGTCGTGCAAATAGCCGAGGCCGACGTAGGGCGGGGTGTGGGTCGAGTATTGCCACTTGCCCACGAGCACAGCCGCCGTCTCGTCCACGACGATGCCCGGCAGCTTCGCGGGGTCGGCCACGATGAAAGGCACCAGCTCCGGCCGGTCCACTTCGCCGGGTGCGTGCGTGTTTGGCACGGCGGCGGGATGGGGGCGGAGGGCGTTTGTCAGGCTCTGGGCAAGGGCAAGGCCAGCCAGTGCCATCAGAACGGCCACGGCGATACAAGGAGCCAAAGCGGGCGGGGTGCGCATAGTTTTCGCGTTGCTTCTACGCGGCCTCATGTGGGCATTCAAGCCGGCTTCATTTTGGTGATTTCGCAAATCCTGCTTGCGATGCCATTTGCTTCTGGCGAACACTCCCGCGTGCCTCCGACATCAAACCAACCGTCTGCCAGACTGGCAATTTTAAGCGGTGTTTTGCTGGCTGGCTCCGGGGTCGAAGCGAATGCCCTGGGCATCCGCATTGCGGACCAGGACCCGGCGGCCACGGCGCGCGGCAATGCGTTTGCCGCCACGGCGGACAACCCCTCGGCCATCTTCTACAACCCGGCCGGGCTGACCCAGTTGGAAGGCCATCATGTCCGGCTGGGTAGTTATGCCCTCTCTTTGGACTCGCAGTTCACGTCGCCGGGCGGAGTGCGTTTCGACACCAAGAGCCGGATGGATGTAGTGCCCCAGTTCTATTACACCTATGGGATGAAGGAGCTGCCGCTGGCGTTCGGGCTGGGGCTTTACTCGCCTTATGGGCTGGCGCTGGAGTGGCCGAACAATAACGAGTTCGGCGCGGTTTATGGGAAGATGACTTACTTGCGCCTGAGCCCGGTGGTAGCGTGGCAGGTGCATCCGACGCTCTCGCTGGCGGCGGGCATTGGATTAGATTACGGGGACACCGAGATCCGCCAGCAGGCCATCACCGGAGCCCCTGGCAGCATGACGCGGTTCACCGGGGATGACACGGATGCGGGCTTTACGCTGGGGCTTTTGTGGCAGCCGATGAAGCGGCACTCATTCGGCGTCACTTACCGCAGCCCCACCACGATGGCCTTCAAAGGGACGGGCACCACGACGGGCACGGGTTTTATTGATGGCACGGGGGCGGCCAGCGCCCACTTCCCGTTTCCGCGTCAGGTGGTGGCGGGTTATTCCTTCCGGCCCAATCAGGATTGGAATTTGGAATTCAATGCGGACTGGACCGACTGGAGCAGCTTGAAGACGGTCGGCTTTCAACTTCCCGCCGCCACCGTGCCCGTGCCGTTTAACTGGCGGGCGAGCTGGTTTTACGAGTTTGGCGTCACGCGCCAGTTCGAGGGTGGCTGGCGGGCTAGTGCTGGTTATATTTTCAGCGAGAACTCGGTGCCGACCGCGAATTTCTCGCCGCTGGTTCCGGATTCGGACCGGCATGTTTTCAGTTTTGGTTTTGGACGCCAAGCAACGCGTCTGACTTGGGATGTGGCATATCAGTTGGGGTGGGGCCCCAGTCGTAGTGTCAGCGGGAGCAGTTCTCTCGCTGTGCCGATATTAGTTGGACCTCCAGCCGCTTCTGCCGATGGGAACTATTCCTTCCTCAGTCACGCCCTCACCGCTTCGGTCGGCTTTCGTTTCTGAAGGCACCGTGCCGCGCCCGACCCTCCTGATCGTTGATGACGAGGAGGGGCCAAGGCAGTCCCTGCGCATCGTCTTCAAAGAGCTCTACGACATTGTCCTAGCGGACAGCGGGCCAGCGGCGTTGAGCATCGCGCGCAGTCGCCGGGTGGATGCGGCCGTGCTCGACATCCGGATGTCGGGCATGTCCGGCACGGAGCTGCTGGCTCAACTCAAGCAACTGGATCCGCGCATCGAGGTGGTCATGTTGACGGCTTACGAGACCGTGGAAACCGCGCGGCAGGCCATCCGCTTCGGAGCCTGTGACTATCTCACCAAGCCATTTGAAATCGCCGGCATCCGGGAGGCGGTGGAGAACGCCATCCAGCGCCGGCAACTGGCCGAGGCCATGGGAGAGGGGGCGCGCCGACTTCAAGAACTCCAGGAAGCGTTGCGCGAACAGCAGTTGAAGGGCGAGCTGGCGCGTTCGCAGAACGAGGTTTACGCGAGTGTGATGCATGACATTGGCAGCCCGCTTACGGCGGTCTCCGTGTTGCTGGACATGGTCAACGCAGATTTGGACGCCACCCGCGGAGGGGGGCAGGCACCGGCGGTCCGGGAGCAGTTGCATCGGGTAGGCCAGCAGGTGGCACGTTGTTTGGAGATCTCCCGCCGCTACCTCAATTTCGCCCGTGACCGCGGCACCGGCCATGAATTCGTGCGCGTCAATCAGGCCTTGGCCGACACGCGCGAGTTGCTGCGCTCCCACCCGCAGGCTCGCCGGCATCGTCTGGAAGTGGGCTTGATGCCGGCGGATTTGCCCATCCGCATGAACGGCACGGATTTGGTGCAAGCCCTGATGAACCTCGTTATCAACGCCTTCCAGGCATCAACCACCCCGCTGGTCGTGTCCGTGTCCGCAAACTATCATCCCCAGCCGTTGTCCGCCGCCCTGATGGTGGATACGCCCCATAGCCGGTTTATGGCCCGGACGGATTTTTTGAACCAGCCGCCGCTGATGGCCATTCACGTTCAGGATACGGGGCCGGGCATTTCAGAGCGCCACCTGGACAAAATCTTCGAAAGCTATTTTACCACCAAGCCTGCGGGGGAGGGCACCGGCTTGGGGTTGGCCATCGTGCGCCGGTTGGTGGGGAGTGCCAGAGGCGCCATCCGGGTGGAAACGGAGCCGGGCATGGGAACGACGTTCACCCTTTATCTACCAGTGGAAGAGGCCTGAACGTCCAGCGCGTTCAAGCAGCAGGACTCTCCTCCTCGACCACCTTGGAGGCGCATTCCGGGCAGATACCGTGCGAAGCCTTGCCCCCGGTCTGCTGGGCGAAATGCTGTTCAACGGTGAGCCACTTGTTCTTCACCTCGATCTTTCGGCACCAAGCACACACGTGGAGGAAGGACTCCAGATAGCTCAACCGGGAGACGATGAGGTAGATCTTGTAGGCGGAGAACATCCACAGCAGCACCACCACCCCGGATTTGGCGGAAACTTCCAGGTAGGACTCGGTGTTCTCTTCGCTGACTCCAAGGTGCTGGCCGATCTGAAACAGCTTGTCCGCCCACAGCACCATCACGATGGTCACAAATCCCAGCCCGTGCCAGAACAGGGCCTGCTGCCAGTAAACCTCCTGCTTGGCGGGCGGCGGGGTGGCTTTGCTGGACAGGTGCGGTTCACTTTCCATCGGCGTTTGCATGAGCTTGATGAGTTCCTAGTGCCGGCGGCCTATTTTGTTACTGAGGGACCACTGGTCACTTTGTGGGCCGTCGATCTCGACGGAGGCTGTATTTGTTTCGCGGGAAGCATTCACTTCCGGAGGTTGCTGGCGAGCCGAAAAGGAGATGGATGGCGGGATTCCCCGAAGTTTTTTGGCTGCCTCCATTTGGAGGGGGTGATAGTTTCTGCCTGACTCACATGCCTACCATCGCAGTTCTCGGCACCATGGACACCAAGGGGGAGGAGCACGCCTTTGTAGCCGGCCTGCTCCGGCAGCGTGGCCATCAAGTGCTGGTCATCGACACCGGCACGCTGGACACGCCCCGGCTCCTGCCGGACATCACGCGAGCGGAGGTCGCAGCGGCGGCCGGGGTGGAACTGGCCGCGCTGACCGCCCGCCGGGACCGGGGCGAGGCGGTGGCGGCCATGTCTCGGGGGGCTCCGCTGGTGCTGGCCCGGCTGGCTGCGGAGGGGCGTATTGACGGAGTGATTTCGTTGGGCGGTGGCGGTGGCACCGCCATCGGCACGGCGGCGATGCGGGCCTTGCCCCTGGGCTTCCCCAAAGTGATGGTGTCCACCCTGGCCAGCGGCAACACGGCTGCATACGTGGGGGTGAAGGACATCGTGATGTTTCCCGCCGTGGTGGATGTGGCCGGCATCAACCGCATCTCCCGGCAGATCCTCACCCGCGCCGCGGGCGCGATCTGCGGGATGGTGGAGAGTGTGCCCGCGCCCGGCGACGACCGGCCGCTCATCGTGGCCAGCATGTTTGGCAACACGACTGACTGCGTGCAGGCCGCCAAGCGAATCCTCGAAGCCGCCGGTTATGAAGTGCTCGTATTCCACGCCACGGGCACGGGTGGCCGCGCCATGGAGTCGCTGATTGAATCGGGCATGGTGGCTGGCGTGCTGGATGTCACCACCACGGAGTGGGCCGATGAACTGGTGGGTGGCATCCTCGGAGCCGGCCCCACCCGCTGCGAGGCGGCGGCCCGGCACGGGATCCCCGCCATCGTCACTCCCGGCTGCCTGGACATGGTCAACTTCGGCGCGCCCGCCAGCGTGCCGGCCCAGTTTGCCGGCCGCACCTTCTACCAGCACAACCCGCAAGTGACCTTGATGCGCACCTCCCCGGAGGAATGCGCCGAGCTTGGGCGTATTCTGGCGGAGAAGATCAACCTTTCCACCGCTCCGGTCACAGTCCTCCTGCCGCTCAAGGCCATCAGCGTCATCAGTGCGCCGGGACAGAAATTTCACGACCCCGTCGCGGACCGCATCCTCTTCACCGCCTTGCGGACCTACCTCCGCAAGGACATTCCAGTTGTCGAGCTGGACTCCGCCATCAACGCGCCGGAGTTCGCCCAAGCCTGCGCCGCGCGGCTCCTGGCCAACCTCGAACTCGCGAGGAACGGCAAACGCTGATCCGGCACGATGCCGTCGGCGGGGGGGCCGTTGGCCCCCGTGTCAGGCGAGATAAGGAATGGTCAGCGGCCCTTGCGGCAGCACGGCGACGCGTGCCTCGGGGCCAAGTGCCGCCAGGCGGGCGGCGACTTCCGCACCGATGTCCCGACACGGCTTCAAGTGCGCGGAGGCAAGCACTTCATCCGAAAGCTTGCTGTAAACCAGAACCTCCGCCTTGCGTTGGATGAGCGCCTGGATTTGCGCCTGCCACTGCTCCGGCTTCACGAAGCCGGGCGTGGCCAGCATCAGCAGGATTTCCTCCGAGCTGCGCGCGCTGCGGAGGAGCTTGTCCAGCGGGCTGTTCGCGGGGACGCCCTCGCTGCATTCGCACGCGAGGATGATCAGGCCGCCGGGCCGCACGATCCGCGCAGCGGCGCTCATACCCTTGACGCCCTGATAGAGGTTCATGTCCAGCGGGTAGCCGCTGTTGGTCGTCACCACGATGTCGAACGGATCCTTCACCCGCTGCATGGCGGACTTGCGGACGTATTCGTAACCGGTCTTGTGCGCCGCCTGCATGTCGCCGGCGAAGACGTTGGTGATCTGCTTGGTCTCGTTCAGCGTGACGTTGAGCAAGAAGCTCGGGCCCACGCGCAACGCGATGTCGCGCAGTTCCTCCCACAACGGGTTGCCGTCCGTGATGCCGAACGCCGCGCGCGGATCGCCGATGTGGTGGGCACCGTGGTTGCTCATGACCGTCGCCAGGCCGGCGACCCCGGGTGCGATACCCTTGGGCCCGCCGCTGAAGCCGGCGAAGAAGTGCGGTTCGATGAACCCGGTGATGATCCGCACATCCGCGTGCGCGCAATGGCGGTTGATGAGCGCGGGCGCGCCGGTGCGTGTGGTGCCGAACTGCACCATGTCCGCGTCGTGCTCGCACTCGTGGTTGATGACGCGGTAGTTCGCGACGACCTCGGGCGTGAGCATCTTCTCCAGCTCGGCCTTCGTGTTGGGGCGGTGCGTGCCGGTTTGGTTGAGCAACGTGATTTGGTCACGCGCGACCCCGTGCTTCGCAAGGTATTCCAACACCCAAGGAATGATGCGGTGGTTGGGCGTGGCGCGCGTGATGTCGGTGAAGTTGATGCAAACCTTCGCGCCGGGCGCGAGCCAGTCCCGCAGCGGCTTCGCGCCGATGGGATTGTCCAGGGCGGCGAGCAAAGCAGCCTTCTCGTCGGCCAGGGCGGGATTGTGCGACGGCTCGATGACCGTGGTGCGGGCGTCGGGGAATTCCATCGGCAAGTGGCCTTGGCCGTAGGCGAGATTGACTTTCATAACTTCAAGTCCGGGTAAGGTAAATCGGAGCAAGGCGGCGAGGCAAAGCGATTCACGGTGGGGCAGGGGGCTGTGGCACCTCCGACTGCCGGTGCGTGGGGCTTCCGCGCCTCTATCGGCCCCAACTCCGCCGGAACGGCCGGCCGCCGGGCCGTGGCCCGCCAGAAGGGTTGGCACCGGGACGATTACCACTGCGCGGACGTTGCCCAGCGCCGGGCGAACCCGGCTCGGGGGCGAAGCCGCTGTGCCAACTGTCCTCCCGATGCAGCGGATGCTGGGAGCGCTGCGGCTGCTGCGAACGGGGCTGCTGCGAGCGCTGCGGTTGCTGCGAGCGAGGTTGCGGTTGCTGCGAACGCTGCGGCTGCTGCGAACGCTGCGGTTGTCCCCGGCCTTGCCGGTGGTGCTGGCCCGCGTCGCCCGCCGTCCGGACTTCCGGACGGTCCGTGTAATCGAATCCCTCCGCGTGCTTGCGCACCAAGCCGCGCCCGATGAAGCGCTCCAGGGACCGCAGCTCACCGTGATCCTCCGGCGTCACAAAGCTGATGGCGTCGCCAATCGCCTGCGCCCGGCCGGTGCGGCCAATGCGGTGGACGTAATCCTCCGCGTGCATTGGGAAATCGAAGTTCACGACGTGCGAGATGCCGTCCACGTCAATGCCCCGGGCGGCGATGTCCGTGGCCACCAGCACGCGCACCGCGCCGGACTTGAAGTCACGCAGCGCGCGAAGCCGCTGCGCTTGCGAGCGGTTCGAGTGCAAGGTTGCCGTGGTGATGCCGTGGGATTCCAACTGGCGGGCCAGCCGGTCGGCGGAATGCTTCATGCGCACAAAGACGAGCACCATGTTCATGGTGGGCTCGCCAAGCAGGTGGACGAGCAAAGCCACTTTGCGGGACCGCGGAATTTCGTAAGCCCACTGCGTCACGGTCTCGGCCGGGTTCGACCGGCGGCCGATCTGCACCAGCTTGGGCGAATGCTGGAACTCATGGGTCAGGGCCTCGATTTCACGCGACAGGGTCGCGGAAAAAAGCAGTGTCTGCCGCTGCTTGGGAAGCGAACGGACGATCTGCCGGATGGAGGGCAGGAAGCCCATGTCCAGCATGCGGTCCGCCTCGTCCAGCACGAGAAATTCCAGGCCGGAGAAATCCGCGCAGCGCCGCCCCATCAGATCCAGCAGCCGTCCCGGGGTGGCGACGATGATCTCCGTCCCCTCGCGCAACGCGCGGATCTGCGGGGTTTCACCCACGCCGCCAAAGACGGTCGCCATCCGCACCGAAAGATGCTTGCCGTAGGCCCGGATGTTTTCCTCGATTTGCACCACCAGCTCCCGCGTCGGGGCGAGCACCAGCACCCGCGTGCCCCGGCCGCGTCCGGCGGCCGCCATCAGCTTGGTCAGGATGGGGAGCGTAAAAGCAGCGGTCTTGCCCGTGCCCGTCTGGGCGATGCCGATCAGGTCGTGGTTGCCGAGAATCTGCGGGATGGCCGCCGACTGGATGGGGGTGGGCTCGGTGTAGCCGGCCTCCGCGATGGCGCGGAGGATGCGGGCGTCGAGGTTTAATGCGTCAAACGACATAGAGCTTGGCAGTGTGCCTCAAGGCCGCGTTCTGAGGCGAACTAAATTTATGGACGAGAAGGAGGCGCGATGAACTCGCCCCGTAGCTCGACATTCCAATGTCGAGTGCCCGCACCAGCGGAAGGCCGACTCGACATTGGAATGTCGGGCTACGCCCCCCACCGCGCCAGCCGCTGTCGCAGTTTCTTCACATGCGAAAACTTCGGCGTGATGGGCGGGAAGTCATTCAGCAATTGCTCCGCCGTCGGCACCGCGCCCCAGGCCGTCACGGTGAACATCTCGAAGGCATGCTGCGACTTGAAGCCCAGTTCGTGATTCTGCCGTAGAAACCGCGCGCGCAGGACGGCTTTCCACTCCTCGCGGTTCTGCGGCGCGGCCATCTTGTGCCGACCCACCCATGGAATCCACTCGACGATTTGCGACTGGTGGCACCACGTCATGTCGCAGATGGCCTCGAATGCCGCCTCCACGTCCACCGCGAGGTCGTGCGCGTTCTCGCCGAACTGGTAGGTGTCGTAGGTGTTCAGAATGACCGGCACCTTGACCTGCGTGGACTTCGTCTCGTCCGCCGGATATTCCGGCGTGAAGGCGTGCGGGACGTTGATCATGTAGGCCACTTCGCGCACCGCCGTCGCGACGGCAACATGGTCCACATGAATCCCCGCGCGCGGGTCGCTCGCCACGGGCGGGCAGAAGAGGTAATCCGGCTCGAAGTCGCGAATCGCCTTCCACAGCGCTGCGAGCAAGTCCGTCGTCACGCGCAGGCAGGCTTCGCGCGGAATCTGCCCGTTGGGCAGCCGCAGCGGCTCGAACTGAAACCCGCCAATCGCCGCCGCCGCCGCCTGTTCGCGCAAGCGCAGCATGCCCGTCTCCTCGCGCGTGCGGAAGTGGTGTCCGGCCTTGCCGTCCGTGCAGACAATGACCTTCGCCGTGAAGTCCGTGCCCAGCTTGCGCCGCCACAGCTCGAACGTCCCGGCAGTGGTGAATTCGTAGTCGTCGTGATGCGCGTGCAAAAAGAGAACCTTCATAATTGACCCCGCCAGCTTGGGCTGACTTCTTCGCGCTGGGAAGCCCTGACCGCTGGTTCAGCTTGCTGGCAGGGCAGTGGACTTTTCCTCGCCTTGCGGCGGCGGCTCCCGTATGCAGACGGCCATGCACCTGCTCGCGCGGATTGCCACGTTGAATCTCCTCGTCGCCGCCACGACCGCCTTCGCCGCTGACTGGCCGCAGTATCTCGGCCCGACGCGCAACGCGACTTACGCCGGCAATGACTTGGCGGACAACTGGCCGAAGGAAGGCCCCGCATTGTTGTGGCAGAAGAAGGCCGGTTCTGGCTGGGCGGGGCCGGTGGTGGCGGGTGGCAAAGTCCTGCTGTTCCATCGCGTTGCGAGCCAGCAAATCGTCGAGTGCCTTGACGCCCTGACCGGCAAGGAGCATTGGCGGCAAGCCTT
>Ga0255198_1000250_pt1 | contig 12036 bp, 12 predicted proteins | sample Miss_Law_RepC_8h_FD_188421 | JGI IMG/M metagenome (GOLD analysis project Ga0255198, IMG submission 188421) | Freshwater microbial communities from Mississippi River, Louisiana, United States - Miss_Law_RepC_8h | ecosystem: Environmental > Aquatic > Freshwater > River | place: USA: Louisiana...
AAATCCCCGGCGGCTGCTTCTGCTGCCGCTTCAACTCCCTCGTGGACGCCGCGAACAAACTCAAGGCCGACGCCCGCCCCGAGGTCTTCATCGCCGAGCCGGTCGGCAGTTGCACCGACCTCGTCGCGACCGTCACCTACCCGCTGCGCCGCATGTATGGCGACCAGTTCCTCATCGCGCCCCTGAGCGTGCTCGTGGACCCCATCCGCGCCCAGCGCGTGCTCGGTCTGACGATTGGCGGACAGTTCTCCGACAAGGTGCTCTACATCTACCGCAAGCAGCTTGAGGAGGCGGACCTCATCGTCATCAACAAGAGCGAACTCCTCGACGCCACGCAGCTCGACCGCCTGCGTCTCCGGCTCTCCGAGGAATTCCCGCGCGCCAAAGTCCTCGCCGTCTCCGCGCGCACCGGCGCGGGCCTCGATGATTGGTTCAGCCAAATCACCGCCACCGAGCAAGTCGCGCGCGTGGCGATGGATGTGGACTACGAAGTTTATGCCGAAGGCGAAGCGCTGCTCGGCTGGCTCAACGCCACCGTGACCCTCTCGAACCAAAAGGGCTTCGACGGCAACCAAGTCATCCGCGACCTTGCCGACACGCTGCGTCGCCTGCTTACGGAAGCCGGCGCGGAAGTCGCGCACCTGAAAATGACCTTGGAGCCGGAGGACGCTGGCCTCGGCGACCTCGCCGTCATCAATCTCGTGCGGAATGACTTCGTGCCCGAACTCTCGCAGGAACTTTCCGACTGGCTGGACGCCGGCAAGCTCATCATCAACTGCCGCGCCGAAGGCTCGCCGGACGCACTCAATGCCGCGCTGAACGCGGCCCTGACCGAAACCGGCAAGCAGCACCCCAACCTCTTCCTCCGCCTGGAACACCTCGAACACTTCCGCCCCGGCAAACCACAGCCGACGCATCGGGATGCGTAATTCAAGTAGGTCAGCGCGTCTCGCCTGACCTCTGACTGAACTGATTCCGCTTGAGCGGGACTTGTAGATGGAAGGACAGGCGGGACGCACTGTCCTACTTCGAGCCCGACGCTTCGCACTCCTCACGCCGCCGGAAGCTCAAACAAATGCACCGGGGAGGTGTTGCCGGGGTAGGAGCCGTCCGCCGTCTTGGGGCGGCCGTTGCCGTTGCTGGCCTTGTTCATCGCGGCGACGGCTTACAGTCGCGCTTTCACCGCAGTCAGCAGCTTCTCCACCTGCTGAAGCTGCCCGCGCAGCTTGGGCCAGTCCGGGTCTTCCAAGTCAAAGCCGGGGTAGCGGTCAGAAAAGTAAGCTTCCGCCAGGTCATCGCAAAGTGCGGCGGCCAGCGGCTCCAAATCGGACTTCCGCTCTTCGAGTTCCAATCGGAGCCGCTCCAGGTCGTGCGTCTTCTCCAATTCCCAGCCGTTTCGAATCAGCTCCGCCTTGATGATTTTCTCCACCACTTCGGCGAGCTTGCTGCGACACAGGGAGAAGCTCCATTCGTTCGCGATGCCCTGACGCAGCAGTTCAAGGTCGGACTCGACGATGAGCAGCCAGTCCGCCGGGTTCTTGCTGTCGGTTTTACGCGGCAAGGACCAAGCCCTCCTTCAATATCGTGCCGAAGAAGAAATCCCGGCCGGCCTGCTTCTCCGCCAGTCGCGCGGGCGTGATGGGAACGAGGGTGAACGAAATTTTGGGCCGGACGGGCCGCATCGCCCGCCGCCACTCCGCCGCCGTGGCGAGCTGCTTTTCCGCCCCATCCGCCACGAGGCACAGGTCCACGTCGCTGTCCGGGCGGGCCTCGCCGCGCGCGTGGGAACCGAACAGGATGACCTGCCGCAGCGGGTGCGCCGCGTGCATCGCTTCGAGACAGCGCGTGAGTGTCTCGCGTTGAGCCACGAGCGAAGGCGGCAGGTTTTCCAAATGGAGCTTCACTGGGGGCACGCTAAGGAAGACTCGTGCGAGGGGCAAGCCACCTTTCCCACTCATCGCCCGCGCTGTGATAGGGAAGTCTCCCCCGAACCTCTTCCTCCGCCTGGAACACCTCGAACACTTCCGCCCCGGCAAGCCGCAGCCGACGCATCGGGATGCGTAATTCAAGTAGGTCAGCGCGTCCCGCCTGACCTCTGACTGAACTGATTCCGCTTGATCGGGACTTGTAGATGGAAGGACAGGCGGGACGCACTGTCCTACTTCGAGCGCGACGCTTCGCATTCTTCACGCCGCCGGGATCTCAAACAAATGCACCGGCGAGGTGTTGCTCGGGTAGGAACCGTCCGCCGTCTTCGGGCGGCCGTTGCCGTTGCTGGCCTTGTTCATCGCGGCGACGGCGAAGCGCTTGTTGTCGGGGTGCAGCGTGACGGAGTGGACGTTCGCCACGGCCGTGTGGGTGAAGAACGGCTCCTTCTCGCCGGGGCGCAGGAACATGATTTTGCCGCTGCCGGGCTGGCCGCTCGTGACGACGATGAGGTAGCCGGCTGGGTGCGCGGCGACATCGAGCACGAAGCCGTCCTTCGCCTCACCGAATTTCCACTCGGCCTGCTTCTTGCCAGTCGCGGTGTCGAAGCGGAGCAGCATCGGCGCGCCTTCGACGAAGCCGCCGCCAGCGGGCTCGCAGCCGCCGACGAGCAACGACTTGCCGCTTTCGATGAAGGTCAGCGTCCGCACTCCGCATACGTTTTGCAGGCGAGAGAGCTTGTGGAGGACCGACGCGTCGAACTCGCGCGCAACCTGTTTCGTGCCGAAGTCCCACGTCTTTACCTGGCCCTTGAGGTCGCCAAACGCAACGACCTTGCCCTCGGGCGCGAAGGTCACGGCGAAGACTTCCTCCTCCGCCCGGTGCTCGGCGACGAGCTTGCCCGCCGTGGTCCAGATACGAACGAACTGGTCGCGGCCGCAAGTGGCGAGGTGCTGCCCGTCCGCTGAGATGGCCAGCTTGCGAATCCAGCCATCGTGCGCGGTGGTGTTTTCCCAAAGCGGTTTGGGCGCGTCGCTTTCGTAAGCGGTGGCGATGAGTTTGCCCCAGGTGTCGGCGACGAAGAGCACTTTGTCCTTCGGGTGGAAGGCGATGTTTTGCACCCAGCCGTTGAAGCCGGTCAGGTGCGGCTGCGGCACGAGGTCCACGGGTGACTCCGGCGGGGCCTTGGCGTTTTTGGCCGCAGGCTTTTTCTTTGGCTCGTCGGGCAGTTCCACCTCGGCGGCGGGCTTGGGTTTCTCGACGACTTTCCAGCGGCGCACGGTGCCTTCCATCGCGCCGGCGGCGAGGAAGTTGCCGCAGGGGCTGAACCGCGCGACGCAGAGCTGGCGGTCGTTGGGGAACATCTTGAGTTCCTTGGGCGGGGCGAAGGCGGGTTTGGTTTCGTCAGGCATGGAGGGAAAGAAATTGCGAACGGTGAATGGCGAATGGCGAATCGGTGGTCGGGCGCAGCAGGAGAATCGTTTCGAGTTAGGTGTTCGGAGTAATCATTCTCAATTCGACATTCCCCACTCGCCATTACACCAGCGCCTCCTTGATGGCTTCCATGTCGTCGTGGGCGAGCGGCAGGGGCTGGCCGTTGTTGTCGTATTCCGTCTTCGTCGGGTCAATGCCCAGCGCCTTGAACCAGGTGTGAAAGACCGCGCCGATGTCGTGGCCCTTGTCCTTCACGTCGGTGCCCTTGTCGTTCGTCGCGCCGACGACCGCACCGGCCTTCAGGCCGCAGCCGGCCATCGCGATGCTCCACGCCTCGGGCCAGTGGTCGCGTCCGACGTGGCCGTTGATGCGCGGGGTGCGCCCGAACTCGCTCATCGCAATGACGAGCGTGTGCTCCAGCAGGCCCGTGGCCGCAAGATCCTCGATGATGGCGGCGAAGGCACGGTCGAACTTGGGCACCAGCGAGGCGCTGCCGTTGAAGTTGTCACCGTGCGTGTCCCAGCCGTAGCTGCCCACTTTCACGAAGCGCACGCCGGCCTCCAGCATGTTGCGCGCGACCAGCATGTGCTGGCCGATTTCCGTGCGCCCGTAGCGGTCGAGGTCCTTCGTGGGTAGCTTCGAGGTGTCGAAGATGTGCTGGCGCTTCATCAGCTCGCGCGCGGTGTCGAAGACGAAGCTGCTGGCCTCCGTGTAAGTCGGGCGGCGCTGCGCGGCGTAGCGCCGGTTGAGGAGTTCGCGCAGTTCGTTGCGCTCCTCGTCCTCGTCGGCGGTGAGCGAGGCGTGGCGGAGCAAGTCCTCCGGCGGCTTGCCGTCGCCGAACGCGAGCGAGCCGTATTTCGGTCCGAGAAAGCCGGCATCCTCCGTCTTGAAGCCGCCGCTGCCGGGCTTGACCCAGACGTAGGGCGGGAGCTTCGAGGACGTTGGTCCCATCAATTTGGCAATGGCGGAGCCGAAGAAGGGATAGGGCACGCCGCGATTCTTCGGGTCGCCGCGTTGGATGCGCGCGACGCCGGAGGAATGGGCGTTGTCCTTGGTGGCGATGTTCCGCACGACACAGAGGCGATGCGCCTGCTTCGCGCACTGCGGCATCAGTTCGGAGAAATGTGTGCCCGGCACGGTGGTCTTGATGGTGCGGAACGGCCCGCCGAACTCGGTGTTCGGCTTCGGGTCCCAGCTCTCAAGCTGGCTGATGCCGCCGTCGAGCCAGACGAAGAGCACCTGCTTCTCCTTCTTGCGCATCGCCTCGGCGGCCTGCGGCGAAATCATTCCACCGAGCGCGCCGAACGCCAGTGTGCCAGCGGAAGCGCCGAGGAATTGCCGGCGGGAGGCGGCGTGCTCCCATGGTTTGCAGAGGGGGTTCATAGCGGGGAAAGGAGAGGAGCAGGATTAGGATTAAGATTACGAGCACGAAACGGCAGTCGCAGCAGACTCCTGCTCGTAATCCTAATCTTAATCCTGCTCTTCATGCTCAGTGGTTCGTGAAAAACTCCATGCTGGACAGCATCGCCCACGCGTAGTGCCCGAGGGCCTTCTCGCGGTTGGCGGAGTGCTTGGTCAGATACTTCGCCACCTCGGCCTTCTCCTCGGCCACGGGCGGGCGGGAGAGGATGGCGTGATACAATTCTTCGGCGACCAGCCCCGCGTCGGTCAGCGCGGCGACGCGGTCCAGCAGGTTGCCTTTCCGCTTTTGCAGCGACCAGAGGACGAGGTCGTTGTTCCGCAGGAAGAGCGCGGCGCGGAGGGTCGGGTTGACGGCCAGTTCGGGCTCCTTCGCGGCGTTGGCGAAGGCGGTGAGGAAGGCCTTCTCAAAATCCTTCTGCGTGTGTTTCTTGCCCTCGATGCCTTCCCAGCCCTTGCCGCCCACGACGCGCTCCTGCTCGCCGGTGGCGGCGAGGAACGCGCGGGCCAGTTGCTCGGCGGCGAGCGGGCGCTCTTTCGCGACGGTGAACAGCTCCTCCGGCGGGGCCTTGGCTCCGGCAGGCAGCACGCTCGCGCGCTGGTAGGTCTGCGTGAGCGCGAGTTCGCGCACGAGCCATTGCAGGTCGAACTTGTGCGCGACCAGCTCCTTCGCGAGCAAATCGAGCAGCTCGGGATGCGACGGCGGGTTCTCGGAGTTGTGCAGGTCCAGCGGCTCGACGAGGCCGCGCCCCATGAGCTGCCACCAAACGCGGTTGGCGATGTTGCGCGCGAAGAGCGGGTTGTCCGGCGAGGTGATGCGCGCGGCGAGTTCCTTGAGCGGACTGAATTTCGGCACACCGGGTTTGCGCGTCTTCGGGTCGGGCGGCACGACCCACAGTTCCTCCTTCGTCGCGAACGCAGGGATCTCAACCTCGACGCCGAGCGGGACGCGCGGGCCGGTCGCGCCCTTCACGTTGCTGAGGACGGACACGAACTCGTATTTGTTGGTCATCAAGCCCTCCTGCAGCCACGCGACTTTGTAATCGCCGCCGGCGGGCTGGAGCTTCGTGTTCTGGAACGCGACAAAGAGGCCGTTGAAGTCCACCTGCTTGTAATCCTTCACCGTGAGGTGTTTGTGGCACTGGCAGCATTGAAGGTCCACGCCCATGAAGAGCCGGCCCGCGTCGCGCGTGAGGCCGGGGTAGTCGGTGTCCTGCTGGCCGACCTTGTCGAGCCGCCGCGTGGCGAACCAGCCGGCACCGCGTGTTTTCTCATCCTTGAAGTCCGGCCCGAGAATCTCCCGCGCCATCTGGTCCCATGGCTTGTTCGCGCGGAAGGACTCGGTGAGATACTTGCGCCACTCGTCGTTGTCGCTGTTGCGCTCCATGAGCTGGATGTTGAACGCCTCGGCCATCTGCTCGGCGAAGCGCGGCGCGGCCACGAGCTGTTCAATGAGCCTGGCGCGCTTGTCGGCGGATTTGTCGGCGAGGAATTTCCGCGTTTCCTCCGCGCTGGGCAGGGTGCCCGCGAAGTCAAACCAAGCGCGGCGCAGGAACTCGCCGTCGTCCGCCGGGCCGGCGAGCGGCTGCTTGGCGGCTGCAGCCTTCGCCACGATGAGTTGGTCCACCTGACGATGCAGGGCATCGGCGGACTGAGCCGGTAGCACGAGGCCCCAACCGGCACAAAGGCACAGGAATGCCAGCGGGAGCCGGTTCCAGATGGATTTGCGCATGGCTACTGGACGAAGGCGGGGAGCGGGGCATTGAAGCGCAATGGCCGAGTCGTGTGTCGTGCGAGTTACTGTCCGATACGCAGAGCTCGGACTACGGATGAACCGCGGAACACACGGAATACGCGGAAGCGCTCAGAGGCGTCTCCTTGCCGTGCGTTCCGCAGTTTGAATTGCTCTTTCAACGGTGTGAACAACCAAGGCTGGCAACACCCCGCGCCCTTTGCCACGCTTCGCGGCCGTTGAAATGACTTTGCCATCCATGAAACTCCGCTTCGCGCTCGCCACGCTTCTGGCCGCCAGCCTTGTGCCCGCCTTCGCCCAGACCGCCGCGACCAAGGCCGCCAAAGACACCAAGACCCCGAAAGCCGCGAAGAAGGACCCGACCATGGAACCGGTCGCCGACCTGCCTGGTCTCCCACGCGTTTTGCTCATCGGTGACAGCATCTCCATTGGCTACACCTTGCCGGTGCGCGACCGGCTCAAGGGCAAGGTCAACATCCACCGCATCCCGGAAAACGGCGGCCCGACCACGAACGGCACGGCCAAGCTCACCAAGTGGCTGGGCACGAACCAGTGGGATGTCATCCACTTCAACTGGGGCCTGCACGACCTGAAGTTCATGGACAGCGGCAAACCGCAGGTGAGCCTGGAGGACTACGAGAAGAACCTGCGCGAGCTGGTCAAGCAGTTGAAGAAGACCAAGGCCAAGCTGATTTGGTGCGCCACCACGCCGGTGCCGGAGGCGAAGCTCACGCCGCCCCGCAAGGACAGCGATGTGCAGGCCTACAATGCGGTCGCCAAGAAGGTCATGGACGAGCACAAGATCGCCATCAACGACCTTTACGCCTATACGCTGCCCAAGCTCGCCGAGGTGCAGATCCCGGCCAATGTCCACTTCAAGAAGGAAGGTTCCGAGTTTCTGGCCCGCAAGGTGGTGCAGAGCATTGAAGAGGCACTGGGCAAGCGGTAGGGCGGACACTCCTGTCCGCCTTGGTCGGAAATCGCCTGACGCGGAATCGGGGACAAGAGTGTCCCCGTCACTTTGCCTGGAGTCTCTGCCGCAGCTTGCCGTTGCTCACGCAAATCTCCACCGCGTAATCGCCCTCGACTGGCTGCCACCAAAACTCGCCGCCCGCGCACTCCACGATCAAACCGCCGGCCGCCACGTCCCAGAGCCGCACGCCGTTTTCGATGTAGGCGTCCAGCCGGCCGTTCGCCGTCCACGTCATGGACAGCGCCGCCGCGCCGAGGAGCCGCACCTTGCGAACCTTGTGCACGAGGCGGTTGAAGACCGGCAGCATGAGCGCGAGCGTCTTCGTGTATTTCGCGAAGCCCATCGCCACGATGGCCTCGTCGAGTTTCGCACGGTTGCTCACGCGGATGGGCTTGCCGTTCAGTTTGGCCCGCTCGCCCCGCACGGCGGTCCACATCTCATCGAGGAACGGGTCATAGACCACGCCGACCACGGAGCGGTAGCCGAGCAAGGGATCGCCGGCATGCTTGGAACGGTCGTCCCGCACTTGCAGCGCGATCGAGACGCACGCGTGCGGAATGCCGTAGGTGAAGTTCACCGTGCCATCAATCGGGTCCACCACCCAGCGGGCCGCCGCCGAGGGATCGCCGATGATGCCTTCCTCGCCGAGGATTGGCACCGTGGGAAACGCTTTCAACAACGCCCGCTCGATCAACTTTTGGCAGCGCACGTCCAGCTCCAGCTTGATGTCGTGCTGCGTCGCTTCGTTGACCCGTTTGGTGCGGGTGAGATTCTCGCGCATCAGCTTGCCAGCGGCCCGGGCGGCGGTGGTGGCGACAGTCTGGGCGCGGTGCAGTTCTCGCAAAGTCATGGCGGGCGGTTGTAGGGGAAGGCCGCGGTCGCGGCCAGCACGAACCGCGCGGCCGGGCGTAGCTTGGCACTGCCCATGAAGCCGAATCGGCCGGAGCGCGGCTGTGTGCGCAGCACCAGCCGCAGCACATGGTCAGCCGCTGCGGCTGGTCTGCGACACAGCCGCGCTCCGGGAGCAGTGTCAAAATGCGGCCCGCCCGGCCTCCGCACCGGAAAATTCCTTGCCTCCACGCCGCTGCGGGCCACCATCCGCCGCACTGATGAAAACACTGCTCACGCTCATGGCCATGCTTGTTGCCGCTTCCGTCACCCACGCCGCCGCCGACCCTCGCTGCGTCGAGATGCGCGTCTATTACGCCGCCGAGGGCAAGCTGGACGCGCTGCACGCGCGCTTCCGCGACCACACCTTCAAGCTGTTCGAGAAGCACGGCATGACCAATCTCGGTTACTTCGTGCCCATCGGCCCGAACCCGGAGCGCAAGCTGATTTACTTCCTCGCCTATCCGAGCCTCGAAGCCCGCAACGCCGCGTGGAAGGCGTTCATGGCGGACCCCGACTGGCAGAAGGCTTACAAAGCCTCCGAGGTGAACGGCAAGCTCGTGGCCAAGATCGAGTCCGTGTATCTGCAAGCCACCGACTATTCCCCGCTCGCGAAAGCTGAGAACGTCGGCAACCGCGTCTTCGAACTGCGCACCTACACCACTGAGCCGGGCCGCCTGCCCAATCTGAATGCGCGCTTCCGCGACCACACGGTGAAGCTCTTCGCCAAGCACGGAATGACCAATCTTCCGTATTGGAATCCGATGGCCGACCAGAAGGGGGCCGTGAACCCGCCCGACTCGAAGAACACTTTGATCTACCTGCTCGCACACAAGAGTCAGGAAGCGGCGAAGGCCAGCTTCGACGCGTTTCGCAAGGACCCGGATTGGGTGGCCGCTCGCACGGCTTCCGAGCAAAAGGCCGGGGGCTCACTCACGGTGAAGGACGGAGTGAAGTCGCTCTTCCTGGTCGCAACTGACTACTCGGCGGTGAAGTAGGCTTTGCGACGGGGGCGCTGGTCGTTCGCCCGCCACCGGCTTCGCACGAGGCGTTCGGTGGCGTTGCAGGGCACCTTGGCCCGCAGCCCCACTTCTCCGCTTGCCCCGGCACTGCGGAAAGGCATCAATTCTGCCCGACAAATGGAACAAGCCATCATCATCGTGCTGACGCTGACCTCGCTGCTCAGCCTCACGTTTATCATCGAGCGGGGGCTGGCGCTCCGCTGGAACCGCGTCATCCCCTCCGTGCTGGAGGAGGCGGCGGACAACTGCCGCACCCCCGAGGATCTGCCCATGCTGCGGCGGATGTGCGAGCAGCATCCCTCAGCGCTGGGCCGGCTCCTGCTTGTAGCCGCATCGCATCTGGACTGTCCGAAGAACGAGACCGTCGACGCGCTGCAAACCAAGGCCCGCCACGAGATCGCTCAACTGGAGCGCGGGCTGGTTATACTGGAGATCATCACTGGAATCGCGCCGTTGCTCGGGCTGGTGGGCACGGTCTATGGCTTGATTCTGTTGTTCACCGGCTTGGGCCAGCAGACGCTGGCGGGGGACAACACCTTGTTTGCCGCCGGCATTGCGCTGGCGCTGCGGGCCACCATGCTGGGGCTGATCGTGGCGATTCCCTCCCTGATCGCGTGGAGCTTTTATTCCCGCAAGGTGGACTCGCTGGCGGTTGAGCTGGAAACGGTGTGCGACGAGTTTCTGCAGCGGCTCTACCGCACCGCCAAAGGCAACTGACATGCAGTTCCGGGCCCGCCAACGTCGCCAGGCTCCCGCCGTCATCATCGTGTCGCTGATCGACGTGCTGATGGTGGTGTTGATCTTCCTGATGGTCACCACCACCTTCCGGCAGCAACCGGCCGTGAAGCTCGTCCTGCCGGAGTCCAAGGCGGCCCGCGAGGGCGTCACGGAGAAGCAGCCGCCGCTGTTTGTGGACATCTCGAAGGCCGCGCCGCACCTCTATCTCGCCGGCAAGCCCATCACGGCGGATCAATTGCAGGCGGAACTCACGGCCAAAGTCGCTGAAAACCCCAACGTCGCGCTCGCCATCCGCTCGGACACCGAGGCACCGGTCGGCCAGTTGGTGAAGGTGATGGACGCGGCGAAGGCGGCGAAGATCAAGGCCATCACCGCCTACACCAAGCAGGCTGGCCAGAAGTAACCTTGGCCTGCGCTGTGCGGCGCTACTGACGGTTCAACTTGCTCAGTTTTCTCAGGCGGGACTCGATTTCCCCATCCATCGCCCGGAGCAGTTTTTCAGCCTTGGCCGGATCGTTGGCCAGTTCGTCCAGCTTGCGTTGATACTTGCCCCGGACGTAGTCGCGCACTTCATCGGCCATCGCGTTGCTTGGGCCGAGACTGCCGGCCACTTGGATGGAGCGGGGCGGGGGAGCGGTGGGCTGAAAATCTTCCGGCAGCGGGGCGAGCACCCATTCACCTTGATCCTCACGGCGAAACTGCATTTTCAACGGCAGGCAGAGCTCGCGCTCCTCCGCCACCAGCGTCACGCGGTCGTGGGCAATGGCCGTGATGGTGTAATCTCCCAGCTTCTCCCCCGTGTGCGCGGCTTTGCGAAAACCCGGATTCGTGCCGTCGAAGAAGGCGACTGCCCCGCGTTCGGAACTCATCGTGCCGATCAGCGCGAAGGCCTCGGTCTGCGGCGGTTTGGGTGGCTTGGCAGGTTTCGCGGCCACGGCCACCGGAGCATCCTGGCGGTTGGCGTTGAAGACGTTGCGCTCGGCGATGACGGCGAAGGGTTTGAAACCTTCGGGGGCCTTGGGGAGCTTGCTGCTGGTCTTGCTGGCGGCGAACCCCGGGAGCGCGGCTGCCAACAGCCATGCGGCCAGCCACCCGAGGCGGCGGGAGCTGGCAGATCCAAACCGCTGGTGGTGGAAATCGGTCATCAGACTGCGACGCCTGCTGGACGCCGGCTGCCAGCGGGAAGTTTCACGCAGATGCCGTATTCCCACAGCAGTTGATGCGAGAGTGGCAGAGCAGGGTGCTGCCGAGGGAGTTTTGCGCATCAAGCCAGCCAGTCGCGCTGGACGATGCCGCTGACATCCGTGAGGCGGAAGTCGCGGCCGGCATGGCGATAGGTAAGCTGTTCGTGGTTCAAGCCGAGCTGGTGCAGGATCGTGGCGTGGAGATCGGGCACCGACACCTGCTTGTCCACGGCGTGGTAGCCGAATTCATCCGTGGCTCCGTGGATCATGCCGCCTTTGATGCCGCCACCGGCCAGCCACATGGTGAAGCCTTTTGGATGGTGATCCCGGCCCTTGCCGTTCTCCGCGACGGGGGAGCGGCCAAACTCGCCGCCCCAAATGACGAGCGTGGTGTCGAGCAAGCCGGTGGCTTTGAGGTCGGCCAGCAGCGCGGCGATGGGGGCGTCGGTTTCGGCGCAGTGCAGGTCGTGGTTTTTCTTGAGGTCGTCGTGGGCATCCCAAGCTTTTGGGCCTTCATTTCCCCCGCTGTAAACTTGCACGAAACGCACGCCGCGCTCGACGAGGCGACGGGCCAGCAGGCAGTTGCGTCCGAAGTGTTGGGTCACGGGGCGATCCAGTCCGTAGAGCTTGCGCACCGATTCGGGTTCGCCGCTGAGGTCGGTGCATTCCGGAGCGCTCATCTGCATGCGGAAGGCCAGT
>Ga0255198_1000252_pt1 | contig 12003 bp, 9 predicted proteins | sample Miss_Law_RepC_8h_FD_188421 | JGI IMG/M metagenome (GOLD analysis project Ga0255198, IMG submission 188421) | Freshwater microbial communities from Mississippi River, Louisiana, United States - Miss_Law_RepC_8h | ecosystem: Environmental > Aquatic > Freshwater > River | place: USA: Louisiana...
TTTAAGAACTCCTCTAATTTTCGCCATACATCTAGTCTAAAGCCTGAAAGAATGCAGCAGTGGCAGCGACAGATAAACAACTACATATAAAGGGACTTGGCGAGGAAATCTCAGCCCTATATAACCTTCCCTGGCATATTCCATTGGAGCAGTGGCCAGAAGATGAAACTCTGGCAGCGCAACGCGGTATTTCTCGTCATATTGTCAGATTGGTTCGTTCAACATCTGATCCTGCTAGTGAAATATATGCAGTAAAAGAAACAGTTGAAGAGTTTGCTGTGCGGGAATATGAAGCCTTGCGTGAATTGAGTCTTAGGGGAGCGCCAGCCGTTGCTCAGGTAGCAATTGTTACTAATCGCTATAGTCAAAACGGCGAAGAACTGCCTTGCGCAATAGTTACTAGATTCTTACCTTACTCACTTCCCTATCGCGTTATTTTAAGTGGTCAGATAACCCAACATGAGATTACAAATATGGCCAATGCTCTGGCATATTTATTAGTCCGTCTTCACTTACTAGGATTTTGGTGGGGAGATTGTTCTCTTTCAAACACTTTGTTTCGAAGAGACGCAGAGGGCTTTGCTGCTTATTTAGTTGATGCTGAAACTGGAGAGTTTCAAAAGAAGTTAAGTGATGGGCAGCGAGAACATGATTTAGAGCTTGCAAGATTTAATGTTGCCGCAGAGCTTGAAGATTTAAAGATTGCTGGCGTTCTATTTCCAGCCATGGATCCAATCAGGGCAAGTGAATCGGTAATTACCCGCTATCGAAAGATATGGAAGTCTTTAAGTGAACCGCAGATTTTGCCAGCTGGAGACAGACATGCGGTTGAAAGAGCGATGCGATCGCTTCAAGATATTGGTTTTGCAGTTGAAGAAGTTGATATTCAATTAGCAGGGGATAAATCAACGGTTACCTTTATTCCAAAGCTAGTGGCTCCTAACTATCACTCACAAAGATTAATTGAACTAATGGGTCTTGAAACCGAAGAGCTACAAGCAAAACGGATATTGGCCTCGTTTGATCGCTTTAGATCCCGCGAGATTGATAAGACGCCTAAGAAAGAGGAAGCTGCCAAACGCTGGCTTGATGAAGTTTTCTATAAGGTCATAAATGCAGTTCCTGCAGCAATGCGCGGGCGAGTAGAGGATGCACAGCTATTTCATGAAGTACTTGAACATCGTTGGTATTTGGGGGAAAAGGCAGGGCGAGATTTAGGCCTTGAATTTGCTACCAATGACTACATTTCAAAGGTATTGCCAGAGAGAATGGATTCTGGTGCTCCAACTCTTTGAGAGAATAACGCTATGAGCATGCCTCCTGCTGGTTTTGGTCGAGCTTTTGATTTGAGCTCGTTAACTAAACCAAAAGTTGAAGTAGGCGCCACTTCAAGTGATGAGGCAACTGTTGAAAACTTTATGGCTGATTATGTTGGCCGTTCTAAAGAAAAGCCAGTTGTACTTCTGGCCTACTCACCAAGAAGTGCGGCAACGGTTGAATTAAGACAATTAATGGCAAGTATTGCAAAAGAAGATAACGATAGCTGGATTTTTGGAGCAATTAATGCCGATACTCAAGTGCAATTGGTGCAAGCGCTTAAAATTACTGCTGTTCCATTTGCAATTGCATTCATAAATGAGCAACCTGTAGCACTCTTTGATCGGGTCTATCCACGAGAACAGATTGTCATGGTAATAACTAAGCTATTTGAATTAGCCAAAGAGCAGGGTTTAAATGTGCAAGTCCCAGAAGTGAAAGAAATTCCAATAGAGCCAGAGGAGGCAGCCGCTCTAAGTGCTTTAGAGAAGGGTGATTACTCAGGCGCTGCAATGGCTTATCGAAATTGGCTCATGAGAAAACCTGATGAATCAGTTGCCAAAATTGGACTTGCACAGTGCGAGTTAATGATTCGTATCTCAGCCCTCAATCCATCTCTTACTATCAAAGATGCCGATAGTGATCCCACTTCGATAGAGAAGGCGGTAATGGCAGCCGATGTTGAGATTGCACAAGGGCTACAGAAAAACGCATTTGCAAGGCTAATAAATTTTGTTAAAAACTCCAGTGGGGATGAGAAGAAGAGAGCCAAAGAGCACCTATTATTGCTCTTCCAGTTAGTAGATCCTGCCGATCCTGATTTGATCCGTTCTAGAAATGAGTTAGCGAGCGCCTTGTTTTGAATAAACCTCTAGAACGTAGCGAACTGCGCCACCTGCAAGCCTTCTTCTTTCTATTTGGACTTGGAATTATGTGTCTGGCTCCCAGGCTTCCAGATATCAAAGCAAATCTTGATGTTTCCACCTCCTACTTTGGGTTCTTGATGAGCACAGGCTCAATTGGTGCTTTATCTGCGCAATTGGTTATGGGCCACATCGTTCATCGACTAGGGGTTTATAGAGTTTTGATCTATAGCTCAACACTTACATATTTAACTCTTGGCATCTTGATTGAACTAAAGAGCGCACCGATTTACTTAATAGTTAATGTCCTATGTGGTTTTGCTTGGGCTTCCTATCACATCGCAATTAATGCCCAGGCTCTACATCGTCAGCATGAAAGCGGCAAACAGATAATTCCTATGCTTCATGGCCTTTGGAGCGCGGGAGCTGTAACTACAGCATTTATTGCACTCTTAATTTCATCATTCGTTTCATTGAACTGGCACATTCTGACTTTAATCTCCCTGGTTTACTTGCTTACTCTTCGTTCCATAAAGGCATCTAAGGCATATCTATTGCAAGGCCATGAGGTAACTGAAGATGATGAGGTTATAACTTTTAAAAAGATGATTACCTCGTTTCAAATTGATTGGGTTGTCAGCCTGGGCTTTTTATGTGCTTTGCTCCTTGAGGTTTCGATCGGCGATTGGGCAACAATTATGGCCCGTCAAGAATTTGGCGTGAGTAAATCTGTTGCAGTTACACCTTACTTCTTATTTATGGGAGCGATGATTATTGGTCGCCTGACTTATAGTCGAATCAAAGGTAATCGCAGCGATAAAGAGCTTGTTCAACCATTCGTAGTTATGGGCGGAACAATATTTCTTACCTGCCTGGCACTTAGCATGCAGATAAAAGAGAGCAACTTAGTTCTTGGATACACCATCTTTTGTCTAGGATTTTTACTAACTGGCTTTGGAATTTCCTTTGTTGGTCCTTTATTTTTCGGCTATGCCAGCGCCCGCTCCAATAAACCAGGAGGAGTTGCAGTGGCAGAACTTGGCGCCATGAATCAGGTGCTCACTTTTATCTGCCGCGGAGTAATCTCCCTTGTTGCAGGGGCTGCAACTCTGCCAATTGCGATGGCAATTCCTGGAATTATGTTGATTCTTGTAGCTTTCTTTGTAACAGCAGCAAGTCAGCCAAAGCGAGGCTAATTAAGCTTTAGCCAGATAGTTGCAAGTGGAGCCAGGCGAATAACTGCCGAATAATCAAAACCTCTGTGTTGAATCTGCTCAACTTTTATCTGATTATTTATTACGCCAGATCCACCATATTTAACATCATCTGTGTTTAGCACCTCAATCCAATCTCCTGACTTAGGAATTGGAAGGTGATAGTGCTCGTGGGGAACTGGGGAGAAATTTGTAATTGAGATTATTTGAGATCCATCATCAGCCGAGCGAAGATATGCCAGAGTATTTCCTGCTCCATCATCTCCGACTAACCAGGTAAAACCAGCACTTGAACTATCTTTCTGCCAGAGAGCTGGGCTTTCTTTATAGAGAGCATTTAGATCTTTGACTAAATCTTGAACTCCCTTATGTTCGCCATATTGAGTCAAGTACCAATCAAGTGACTTGTCATGGCTCCACTCATCATTTTGGGCAAATTCAGAGCCCATAAAAAGTAATTTCTTTCCAGGGTGAGACCACATATAGCCATAGAGCGCGCGAAGAGTGGCAACTTTCTGCCAGCGATCTCCAGGGAATTTATTTACTAGAGCTGCTTTGCCATGAACAACTTCATCATGAGAAAGTGGAAGTAAGAAGTTTTCGCTAAAAGCATAGAGAATTGAAAAGGTAATTTCATTGTGGTGATAGAGGCGATGAATCGGGTCATGAGAGAGATATTGCAAGCTGTCATGCATCCATCCCATATTCCACTTAAATCCAAAACCTAATCCGTTCTCAGAAGTTGGTTTAGTCACTCCAGCCCAAGCCGTTGATTCTTCCGCAATCATCATAATTCCTGGATATCTTTTATAGGCTGTTGCAGTTGCCTCTTGCAAAAATTTCACTGCTGCTAGATTCTCACGTCCTCCAAATTCATTAGCAATCCATTCTCCCTCTTTGCGTGAGTAATCCAGATAGAGCATCGATGCCACAGCATCGACTCGAAGCCCATCAATATGAAAGCTCTCGAGCCAATAAAGAGCGCTAGCTACTAGGAAATTGCGCACTTCATTTCTTGAGTAATTAAAGATCAGCGTTCCCCAATCAGGGTGCTCACCTAAACGAGGGTCTTCATGTTCATAGAGACAAGTGCCATCAAAGCGAGCTAGTGCCCATTCATCTTTGGGAAAGTGAGCAGGTACCCAATCTAAAATGACTCCAATTCCAAGACCATGTAGGTGATCAATTAGATATCTAAAATCATCAGGGCTTCCAAAGCGCGAAGTTGGAGCAAAATATGAAGTTACTTGATAGCCCCAAGAAGGATCATAGGGATATTCACTAACTGGCATGAATTCAACGTGAGTGAATTTATATTCAATCAAGTATTGACCAAGCTCTTGAGCGAGTTGGCGATATGAAAGTCCAGCTCGCCATGAACCCAAGTGAACTTCATAGATAGATACCGGACTCTTCCAAGGTTGAAATAAACCACGGCTATCCATCCACTTCTCATCACTCCAGCAATAATTGCTCTCATTAACAATAGATGCAGTGTGTGGCGGTTGCTCGCTCTGCCTAGCTAATGGATCTGCGTGATCTACCCAACGAGAATCTCTGCCTTGAATAGCAAATTTATATTTAAGTCCTGGGCCAACGTCTTTAATGAAAACTTCCCACAGGCCGTTAGACCCAAGAGGAATCATCGGATTAATCTCTTTATCCCAGAAATTTGCATCACAAATCAAACTCACTCGTTTTGCATTAGGGGCCCAAAGGCTAAAAGCAGTTCCTATCAATTCACCGTTTTCATCTCTTTTGACATGAGCTCCCAATACTTCCCAGAGTGATTCATGCCTTCCTTCGGTGATTAAATACATATCTAACTCACCAAGACTGCTATGCGGATTTAAATATCCAGCAGGAGGTGATTGAAAGGCGATTCGCTTTGAAAATAAATTCTTAAACAAGCGGCGCATAGGGCTTAAGCCTAATTACTTCTTGACGCGTGCGATATGGGCAACTCTTCCCATAGGACGTGTGGGATCAAGGCGAATGAAAGTATCGCTACTCCAACTGTATTTTGCTTGATCTAGAAGGTCGGTAACCTCAAATCCCTTATCTGAAAGGCCAAGCGCTGAAAGATTCCAATGGACCATCGTTTCAATGGCTTTAAATGGATCCAGATTAACCACAATCAGAATTAGATTATCGCCCTCTTTCTTTGAGTAGGCAATTACCTGATCAGAATCGCTCTGATGAAAAGTAATATTTCTTAGGCGCTGAAGGGCAACATTTTGATTCTTTATCTCATTTAACTTGGTGATAAATGGCGCAAGAGTTAAAGATTTCTTGGCTGCGGCCTGCCAGTCGCGTACTTTAATCTCATACTTCTCACTATCTCTATATTCTTCTTTACCCTCACCAATAGGAATGTGTTCATAGAGTTCATATCCGGCATACATTCCCCAAGATGGGCTAAGAGTTGATGCTAGAACTGCTCGAAGCGCAAAGGCTGCAGGATTTCCACTCTGCAAATGAAAGGGCAGAATATCTGGGGTATTAACCCAGAAATTTGGGCGAAAGAAAGCACTAGTTTGATAGGCAACTTCCTTGGCATATTCCTCTAATTCAGATTTAGTAACTCGCCAAGTGAAATAGGTATAAGACTGCTGGAAACCAGCTTTTCCAAGTGCATGCATCATGGCTGGCGTTGTGAAAGCTTCAGCTAGAAAGACCACTTGAGGATATTTACTATTTATCTTTGCAATAAAATCTGCCCAGAAATTAATTGGCTTAGTATGAGGATTATCAACTCTAAAGATATTGATTCCAAGTTCTATCCACAGCGTCACGACTCGATAGATTTCTGCAAAGAGCCCTGGATAATCATTATCAAAATTTAGGGGATAGATGTCTTGATATTTCTTTGGAGGATTCTCAGCATATGCAATTGAGCCATCAGCTCGCTTGGTAAACCACTCTGGATTTGTCTTTACCCAGGGATGATCGGGGGAGCATTGCAGGGCTAAATCAAGTGCAACTTCTATATTATTTTTCTTGGCAACTTTAAGAAAGTATTTAAAATCATCAAAATTGCCAAGCTCAGGATTAATCGCATCATGGCCTCCTGATTCATTGCCAATAGCCCAGGGAACCCCAGGATCAAGTGGGCCTGCGGTAAGCGAGTTGTTTTTGCCCTTGCGATGGGAGTAACCAATTGGATGAATGGGTGGGAGATATAAAACATCAAAACCCATTTTGGCTACATCTTCAATTCGATCTGCTGCGCTTCTAAAGTTTCCAGAACTTATTGAGCCATCACTATTTTTTTTCGCGCCCTCACTTCGAGGAAAGAATTCATACCAATTTCCAATTAGAGCTCTCTCACGCTCGACTTTAATTGGATAACTCTCTGATTTTGTCATTAGAGTTTTAGCAAACTCTCCAGGATTTTCTGCACTTACCTCAATATAAAAACTCCAATTACCTAAAGCCTTTGGTCTTAGATGAGCTTCAAATCTCTGGCTATTTGGCCAAATCTCAACCATCTTCTCGCGTGAGACAATTTTGCCACTTTCATCAACTAAAACAGCAAAGGCATCAAAGCTTTCATGACCTTCTCTGATTATGGTTGCAGAGATTGCAACTGCCTCATTAACTACAGCTTTGGCACCGATAAATTCTCCACCAAAGAAAGTTGCTGGAGAGATATCAATTATTCCAAAGCGAGAAATCATCCAGAGCCTTCAGTATTTCCTGGATCTGCAGCAGTGACATTGTTCAACTGATACTTTTCAATGGCTTTCTTTACAACTTTAGGAGAGATTTTTCCTTGATTAGCAAGTTGTGAAAGAGCTGCGACAACAATGGATTCTGCATCTACTTTAAAGTGGCGACGTAGCGCCCCTCTTGTATCTGATAGACCAAAGCCATCGGTTCCAAGGGAGGCAAAGTTCTGCTCCACCCAAGGAGCAATTTGATCTTGAACTGTTCTCATGTAATCACTGACTGCAAGGACGCTTCCTTTATAGTTTTTAAGTTTAGTGGTGAGGTAAGCGCTCTTCTTATTTAGAGGGTTTAGCAGATTATGGCGATCAACTTCTAGGCCATCTCGCCTTAGCTCATTCCAAGAAGTGACGCTAAATACATTAGCGCTAATCTTCCAATCACTAGCAAGCAGACCTTGCGCTTTAAGTGCCCAATTAAGAGCTACTCCTGAAGCCAAGAGATTGACTTGGCGCTTAGCTCTGCGCTGTTTTTTAGCCTTTGAATAGAGATAAATACCTTTTAATAAACCTTCAACATCTAGATTTTCTGGCTCTGCTGGTTGAACATATGGTTCGTTATAGACAGTGAGGTAGTAGAAAATATTCTCGCTATTTTCGCCATACATTCTCTTCAAACCATCTTTAACAATATGGCCTAGTTCAAAGGCAAATGCTGGATCGTAGGCAACAACTGCAGGATTTGTTGAAGCTAGAAGTTGTGAGTGTCCATCTTCATGCTGCAAACCTTCGCCATTAAGGGTTGTTCTTCCAGCGGTTGCTCCCATAACAAAACCACGGGCCATCTGATCTGCCGCTGCCCAGAATGCATCTCCAGTTCTCTGGAAACCAAACATGGAGTAGAAAATATAAACGGGAATCATTGGTTCATCATGAGTTGAGTAGGAGGTACCAACAGCGGTAAATGAAGCAGTTGATCCAGCCTCATTAATACCTTCATGCAGAATTACTCCAGAGGTAGATTCTTTATAAGAAAGCATCAACTCTCTATCTACTGCCAGATATTGCTGGCCATGTGGTGAGTAGATTTTCATAGTTGGAAAGAGTGAATCCATACCAAAAGTTCTAGCTTCATCGGGAATGATTGGAACAATTCGATGTCCAAGTCCCTCAACTTTTGCTAGATCTTTAAGTAGGCGAACAAAGGCCATTGTGGTGGCAATTTCTTGTGCTCCAGAGCCTCTAGTCATCACCTCAAAATCTGAATCCTGAGGCTGGGGAAGAGGTTTTGATTTTGATCGTCTTCTTGGAACTGAACCACCAAGATCTGCTCTCTTCTCCATCATGTATTGGAATTCTGGTGATTCTTTTCCGGGATGGAAATATGGTGGAAGCTTTTCATCTAATTTTTCATCATCTATTTCTAGATAGAGACGATCTCTAAGCGCCTTTAGATCTTCAAGCTTTAACTTCTTCATCTGATGGGTGGCATTACGTCCTTCAAAATGTGATCCGAGAGTCCAGCCCTTAATGGTTTTAGCAAGAATTACTGTTGGCTGGCCCTTATGGTTCATCGCTGATTGATAAGCAGCATAGAGCTTCTGATAATCATGGCCGCCGCGCTTTAGATTCCAAATATCATCATCGCTCCAATTAGCCACCATCGCAGCTGTCCTTGGATCTCGATTAAAGAAATTCTCTCTAACAAAGGCGCCGCTTTCTGCCTTATAGGTTTGGAAATCTCCATCTGGCGTCTTATTCATTAACTCAACTAGCGCGCCATCTTTATCCATAGCAAAGAGTGGATCCCACTCTCTTCCCCAAACTACTTTGATCACATTCCATCCAGCGCCAGTAAATAAGGCTTCAAGTTCTTGAATGATTTTTCCATTACCGCGCACCGGTCCATCAAGTCTCTGCAAGTTGCAGTTAACAACAAAGGTTAAGTTATCTAGATTCTCTCTAGCAGCAAGAGTTAGCGCTGAAACGCTCTCTGGTTCATCCATCTCGCCATCGCCAAGAAATGCCCAGACATGTTGGCCCGAGGTGTCTTTAATTCCGCGGTTATGAAGATAGCGATTAAAACGGGCTTGATAAATTGAATTAATCGGGCCAAGTCCCATAGATACAGTGGGAAACTCCCAGAACTCTGGCATAAGTCTTGGATGTGGGTAGGAGGAGAGTCCGCCACCAGAATGTGAGAGCTCTTGTCTAAATCCATCTAATTGATGCTCGCTAAGGCGTCCTTCAAGAAATGCTCTGGCATACATTCCAGGTGATGCATGTCCTTGGAAAAATATCTGATCTCCGCCGCCTTGATGATCTTTTCCTTTAAAGAAGTGATTAAAGCCAACTTCATATAACGCAGCAGATGATGCAAAGGTTGAAATATGTCCACCAACGCCAACTCCAGGGCGCTGGGCGCGATGGACCATGATCGCTGCATTCCATCTGATGTATGCCCGAATTCTTCGCTCTAGAAATTCATCACCAGGAAATTGTGGTTCACTCTCAGGTGGAATGGTGTTCATGTAATCGGTAAGACGGAGATTTGGAAGTTGAATATTTGCCTCATGAGCGCGCTTAATAAGTGAGAGCATGAGATAGCGAGCCCTTGCTGGGCCAGCATGTTTAATTAAGGAATCAAGGCTCTGGTGCCATTCGGCGGTTTCATCGGGATTGGCATCGATTAGCTGATCCACATGGAGGTCTTGGAGATTATTCATATTCTCTGGGCCTGGGCTCACAGGGCTATCTTTGCCTTAAATGGCGCTTTGAGTGAAATCCAAGGAGTGTGAGTTTGCCCCTTTTACCAAGTTGCTTTCTAGCCCTTAAGAGTGTGGACTTAGCCCATAAGGCTCAACTTTTGAGCGAGCTAAGAATGTTAAGGAGAAGGCATTGAGCACCCCGCCGGTGGGGCCAGGGCAACTGGCATCCCGAATGGGAATCCAGAGCGGTTTTCTCGTATTAGAGCGAGGCTTTGGAAGTGATTGCGATGAAGCAATTCGTAGCGAGATCTCAACTGCTACTGGAAGTGAATTTCTTGATGAGAATTCTCAAGAAGTAGTAGATGCAGTTATCACCTGGTGGCGCGAAGATGATGGCGATCTAATCGATGAGTTAGTCGATTGCCTTACCTACTTAAGTGAATCAGGACCTATCTGGCTTCTAACACCAAAGGTTTCAAGGCCAGGACATGTTGAGCCAAGTGATATTCAAGATGCAGCCCAGACTGCAGGCTTAAGTCTCACCTCAACGCTTCCAGCATCAAAGGATTGGACAGCAACTAGATTGGTTGCGCGAAAGAGCGGAAGAAAATAATGGCAATTAGTATTGGAGATCTTGCTCCTGATTTTGAATTGGTAAATCAGTTTGGAGAGAAAGTTTCACTCTCCTCATTTAGAGGAAAGAAAAACGTTGTTCTAGTCTTCTTTCCATTTGCTTTTACTGGCACCTGCACTGGAGAGCTCTGCGCTCTAAGAGATGATCTATCAGCTTTCCAGAATGAGAATATTGAACTCCTTGCAATCTCATGTGATGCGATGTTTACTCAGAAAGTCTTTGCAGAGAAAGAGGGCTATAACTTCCCACTACTCTCGGACTTCTGGCCTCACGGCGCAGTTGCAAGCAAATATGGAGTATTTAATGAAGATCGTGGTCTTGCGCTACGCGGCACATTTATTATCGATCAGGCAGGTATTGTGCGCTGGAGCGTAATAAATAGCCCTGCTGAGGCGAGAAAAATCGAGGATTACAGAAGCGCGCTAGCATCGTTATAGACTGCGCAGGTATTAAAGATAGGGCGCTTAGCTCAGTGGTAGAGCGGCTCGTTTACACCGAGTAGGTCGGGGGTTCAAAACCCTCAGCGCCCACCAGATAATCAGTTACCGAAAGGAGTTCGGTTATGGGTGAACTTTTATATGTCCTTGGAGTCTTTCTCTTCTGTCTTGCTTGGGGCTGGGCCTTTACCAGCTTGATAGATAAGGATTAGATCAATGAGTGATTCAAGCCAAGAGTTTAAATGTCCTTGCGGATGCCCTGAAGGTAACTGCACTTGTTGTTGCAGTAAACCTCAAGGTTGTGGCCATAGAGCTGCAGGACCTCGCTAAAAAAAGTGCCAGCAAGAGATAGCGGAAGTCGCCAGGCTTATTTTCCAAAGATAGAAGCAAAATATGGCCAACCAATGCGCTATTGGTTTGCTGTTATGAAAGATATTTCTGATCTTAAATACCCGCAGCAGATCTCTTATTTAAGAGAAGAACATGGCTTTAGCCAAGCTCACGCCAATGCCCTAGTTATGTATTCCAGAGGCTCAAAGAGCTCTAAGCGCTTTGAAGATTTAGAGGGATATCTAAAGGGCCAGGATGAAGTAAAGAGCAAAACCATTAAGAAGATATTTAAGGTAATTCAAAAGAAATATCCAAAATTAGAGCTAGTAATTGCTTGGAATCAACCGATGTTGAAAATGGGAAGTGAGTATCTCTTTGGAGCATCAATTCTTAAAAATCACATCCTTATCGCTCCCTGGAACCCCAAGGTTTTATCAGCTATGAAGCAGGATTTGCAGGGATACAAAGTAAATAAGAAGACTGTTCAAGTACCCGTGGACTGGAAAGTAGATGAGAAACTACTGCTTAAAATGATAAAACTAAATCTCCAGTTCCTAAATAAGTAAAGAGAACTATTTAGAAAGCGGCCCTAGAAGATAAGAGTTTAGGCGTGATGCCGGGCTAGATTGATTTGCATGTTGGGCTTTAAAAGAGGCAGTGCCATCAACTCCGCAGAGAGAGCGAATTGCCCCAGCTCCTCCTGGGTGAGATGAAATCCAATTAGTTAAGTTGTAGACGTAATTATCAATTACGGTCCAGCAGCTAGCACTTGTGTTATTAGCCTTAACTTGATCCATTGTGTAACCAACTTTTGTTGGAGTCGGAGTCGGAG
>Ga0255198_1000264_pt1 | contig 11586 bp, 11 predicted proteins | sample Miss_Law_RepC_8h_FD_188421 | JGI IMG/M metagenome (GOLD analysis project Ga0255198, IMG submission 188421) | Freshwater microbial communities from Mississippi River, Louisiana, United States - Miss_Law_RepC_8h | ecosystem: Environmental > Aquatic > Freshwater > River | place: USA: Louisiana...
TGAACACAACATATGGTGATGGTGTCCAAGAATTTCTTCGTTTAACTCAAATCGACCGTTATCATCGGTGCTAATAACTCGTTGTACCGCACCAACCTCTTCGAGCACTACAAGATTTCTATACAGCGAACTTTGTGCTATTTCGTTTTTAGTGCCCTTAAAGCTTTTTGATCGCTGCAAAATTTCTGCAATTGTCAAGGGCCGATCCGAGGTTTCTAACATTGAAACAATCGCTCGTCGTTTCGACGAGTAGCGCTGCCCGTATTGCTCAAATCTCTTTGCAACTTCAATGTGCACATCAGAATTATCAGCTCTTACGTGCTTATGACCGCTCGGCATCAGACTCAAACTATATGAGAATCAATGAGAATGCTTAATCTATGCACGCACAAACGAATGTGCCTGAACACCGCGCGCCAGAACTTGGCCAAGAATAATCTCATTTGGTAGAGCAGATTCGCCCAATACAAAAGCACCAGATTGTGCGATCTCTCCCACGCTTATTGACCGCGCAACGCAACCACTAACAACTCCTGCTACTTGGCCAACTCGCTCGGCAACGCCTACTACATCTACGACCCGTTCTCCATTCTTGGTGCCGCGTACCTCAACACGTAGACCTCCCATTCCGCCTTCGGCTCGCGGTGGAATCAACATCGGCATTCGAGCAAAAACCCGATCGCGGCGTGTTGCCGAAACGCGCGCAGTTACGCGACTCAACTCAGGAAAAGCTCGCTTTATCAAGAGTGGATCAGGAAGTTCGCCGCGATAGCAGTCGTAAGCACCTAAAGGTTCTGGAAACCAACACAGCTCACGACCACTTCCCGCGGGTCGTCGCAACCATTCGCCGTCGTGCCACCCAATTGATTGTCCAGAAAGCGCACGGTGATGTTGACGCGCACACGCTGGACCCCCAGTTCCGTGCAAAGCAATGTGAACCTCATCAATCGAATCAAATGATTTACTTATATTTCGAACCAAAAGACCCGACATGCCTGGTGACGAAGCGGCACCTATAACAAGTGTTGCCTTTTTTTTATTCGCCAACTCAGAAAGGGCCAGCAGGTTTAAACAGTCAGCGATGTCGTCGCTAGTTGAAACCACTGATACATCTCTCTCGAGTAACTCTTTGGCCACCGGTGCGTGCGGTGAGGACCCGGCAAGAACGACAACCTTTGCCCCAAACAATTCGGTGCGACTAGTTGCCTGAATCAAACCATTTGTTTCATGTAGACGGCGCGCGAGTCGCTGAGCTACAACTTGCGATGAATCGTAAACAGATATCTGTATTTGTGGGTCACCCGAGAGCGACTCGGCAACCCTCGAACCAACGACGCCAGCACCAAAAATTCCAATCATAAGAATTTCTGTTTACTTCTGGTCTGTGATTTTTCGCCAGCCACCTTGTTTGATTGCACCAACACCTTTGCCTTTAAATCGCAAAACTCCGGCAACAGCACTAGCGACACTCAACGCAAGCAGCGCCCTTCTAAGCAATTTCATGCAACCTCCGTGGGGCTAACAAGAATCGAACTTGTGACCTCATCCTTATCAGGGATGCGCTCTAACCAACTGAGCTATAGCCCCGAGTTTTAAACGAGGACTAGCAAGGCTACAGTGCGGTTTCGTCAGCCTCAACTGCGATAATTCGCACTTCTTCTTCAAGCACCGTGACTCGCACACCGCCGACCAAATCAGTAATCAAGTTAAAGATAGTTGCCAATAGCACCCACAGACCTGTTCCTAAAATTACGCCCAATAGACCGAGTATCCAAAGATTGCCGAACAGCTCGGAGCCATCAAACCTAAACGTCTCCCAACCAAAAGACTCCATAAAGTTTTCGACATTGTCGAGTGTGCCGGTTGATTGCGCAACATTCCAGAGCAACACAAGCGAGATAAGTGCAACAAAATAGCAAACTAGATGAAATGCCAACCCAACTTTGAAAACAGACCACGGATCAATATCACGAACAACCCGTGCAACGCGTCTAACCCGAGGCTTATTCGCAGCTACATTTGCTTTTTTTCTCACCTTTGCAGTGTAGGCAGATCAAAACCCTCAATCGACACCGCCACAGCCCGACGAAAAACGCGGTTTACTTCAGCAACGATGATGCATTTGTTGGTGATTTTTTCTGCCCGAACGATATTGGCAAAGTTTTGCTGTGCAATATTTTCAGCAGTTACTAAAGCCAAGTCTTGCTCGATTAAAACACAAGCCAGAGCAGATGCGTCGGCAGCAAACTGACTCTGCTGTGCGTCAAACAAGCGCTGGCTAATCTGCGCGAGCGAAAAAAGCGTTGCACTAATCAGCCCGATGGTGATCAGCACTAAAAAAGTTGCTGAACCACTTTCGTGTTTTGAATTACTCGAGCGAATAAGACGTTTATTCTTCGTCGCTAGCCAAGATTGGCGCTACAGACGCCACCACTTGACCCGCACCAAGACTCATGACGCGCACACCTGTGGCGGCACGACCCTGGCTTGAAATTTCTTTAACTGGAGTACGAATTGTCGTGCCGGCTGATGACACCGCAACAATTTCGTCTTCGATACCAACCATAAAAGCCGCAACTACTCGGCCTTTTTTGCCAGTCAACTTGATGCCAATCATGCCCATACCACCGCGGCCTTTGCGAGTGAAGTTGCTGATCTGTGTGCGCTTACCGTAACCAGACTCGGTCACAAGCAAAATTGAAGCATCATCTTTAGCTACATCAACTGACACAACTTCATCACCGGCTCGCAGACGCATGCCACGCACACCTGCCGCCGAGCGGCCCATTGGTCGCACTTGTTTTTCGGAAAAACGAATTGTCTGCCCACCGCGACTAACGATGAACACATCGTCGGTGCCACCTGTTTCGATAACACGCACAAGTTCATCTTTCGGTCGCAGTTTGAGCGCGATCAAACCATCACGACGCGACGAATCGTATTCATTGAACGCGGTTTTTTTGACTTGACCTTGTCTCGACACGAAGAACAAATAGCGAGTACCAGGGAATTCACGTGTATCAATGATCGCCTGAATTGTTTCACCGTTTTGCAATGGCAACAAGTTGACAATTGGAATACCTTTGGCTGTGCGTTCGCGCTCAGGTATCTCAAGTGCACGCAAACGGTAAACGCGACCACGATTCGAAAAGAACAGAAGATACGCGTGAGCCGTAGTGAAAATTACGTTGCGCACAATGTCGGCGTCCTTCATTTTCGCACCTGATACTCCACGGCCGCCACGACCTTGTGATCTGAACGAATCAGCTGACACACTCTTGATGTATTGAGCCTGGGTCATAACAACTACCAACTCGCGGTTATCAACCAGGTCTTCGACACTCATCTCGCCGACATCGGCGGTGATCTTGCAAACACGATCAGTGGCAAAAGTTTCGCGAACAGCCGAGAGCTCTTTTGAAATTACTGCACGTAATTTTTTGTCATCGTTCAGAATTGCTTTTAGTTCTTTGATTTGCGCTTGTACATCTTTTTGCTCGGTTTCAAGATCAATCCGTGACAAACGAGTCAACTGACGCAGTTGCATGTCGAGAATGTCGATCGCTTGACGCTCAGAGAACCCAAACTGTTTGCCCATCAAGGCAGCCTTTGCGGCGTTGCCGTCTTCGCTACCGCGAATCACTTTGATCACTGCATCAATGACATTTAGCGCCTTGAGACGACCCTCAAGAATATGGCTGCGATCTTGAGCTTTTTTAAGGCGATAGTTGCTGCGTCGAGTTATGACATCGATTTGGTGACGCACATAACCTTGCAATGCATCGCGAAGGTTAACTGTGCGTGGCACACCGTCGACAAGTGCAACCATGTTTACGGGGAAACTTGTTTGCAAGGTTGTGAGTTTAAACAAGTTGTTCATTACGACATTCGAATTGGCATCACGTTTGAGTGTGATAATCAGATTTGTCTCACCACCCGACGAATTGTCGTTGACATCGGCAATTCCGTCGAGATCGCCACCGTCTACAAGTTCTTGAATTCGTGCAGCAATCGCCGAACAACTCGCCTGATACGGCAACTCGGTAACAACGATTCGCATCTGGCCACGCACGCCATCTTCGATTGCAACTTTTGCCCGCATCTTGATGCTGCCACGACCTGTTTTATAGGCCTCGTTGATGCCACTACGACCCAGAATTAAACCGCCCGTCGGAAAATCTGGTCCTTTGACAAACTTCATCAAGTCAGCAACCGACGCCTCAGGGTTATCGATTAGATGCAGCGTTGCATCGACAACTTCGCCGAGATTGTGTGGCGGAATACTCGTCGCCATACCGACAGCGATACCTTGCGAGCCGTTGACCAACAAGTTTGGAAACCGAGACGGCAATACAGATGGCTCTTCAGATGTGCCGTCATAATTTGAAATTAAATCAACGGTGTCTTCGTCGATGTCGGCAAGCAATTGCATTGCCAACGGATGCAACCGCGACTCGGTATAACGACTCGCGGCGGGACCAAAGTCGGGTGACCCGTAGTTGCCGTGAAAATCAATCAACGGGTGACGTAGCGAAAACGGCTGGGCCATACGAACAAGAGCGTCGTAAATTGCACCATCGCCGTGCGGGTGATAGCGCGCCATGGTGTCACCGGTGACGCGTGCACACTTAACAAAAGGTCGATCTGGCCTGAAACCTTGTTGATGCATGTCCCAGATAATTCGCCGATGCACTGGCTTTAATCCGTCACGAACGTCAGGCAACGCCCGCGACATAATTACCGACATTGCGTAGTCGATAAATGATCGTTCCATTTCGTCTTGAAGTTGCACTGGCTGAATGCCTTCGTTTGGTGCAAGGGGTAATTGCGCGGCGCCCGAGTTTTTGGCCGACGCCGAAGCCTTTGGTGTCGACTTTTTGTTCAGTTTTTTTGCTGGTTTTTTAGCCGCCATAGTCGTAGTTTCCTAGTCGCTGATTCTTTAGAAGTCGAGATTGCGCACATCGCGCGCGTTTTTTTGGATAAAGGATTTGCGGCTCTCAACATCATCGCCCATTAGCACACTCATTATGTTTTCGGCTTCAGCAGCTTCTTCAACATTGACTTGCAACAAGGTTCGAGTGGCTGAGTCCATCGTTGTGCTGCGAAGTTCTTGCCAGTCCATTTCGCCTAAACCTTTAAGACGTTGAAATTCTTTTTTGTGATTCGGATTCGCTGCTAAGAATTTTTCCTTGGCGGATTCATCTTTTAGATATGTTTTTTCTTTTCCAACTTCGGTTGAAAACAGAGGTGGTTGAGCAATATAGATAAAGCCACTCTCAACCATCGGACGCATTTGGCGATAAAAGAAAGTCAACAACAAAGTGCGAATATGGCTGCCGTCTACATCAGCGTCAGCCAAGATAATCACCTTGTGGTAACGGGCTTTTTCAGCAGAAAACTCATCGTTGCCGACACCGCCACCAATCGCTGTAATCAACGCTTGCACTTCGGTGTTTTTCAACATTTTATCGAGACGGGCACGTTCAACATTTAAAATTTTTCCACGAATTGGCAAGATCGCCTGAGTGCGCGGGTCTCGCGCGTCAACTGCGGTGCCCCCTGCCGAATCACCTTCGACGATAAACAACTCGCTCTCGGCTGGATTGCCACTTTGACAGTCTTTAAGTTTGTCGGGCATACCAGCGCCACTAAGCGCAGTCTTTCGGCGCACTGCGTTGCGTGCATTTTTTGCAGCAATACGTGCCTGAGCGGCGGCGACAGCTTTTTTAACGATTCGATTTGCTTCGGTCGGGTTTTCGAGCATCCACTCTTCGAGTTTGGTGTTTGTTTCTTTTTGAACAAACGACCTAATTGAAACATTGCCAAGTTTTGCTTTAGTTTGACCCTCAAATTGTGGGTCGCGCAATTTAACCGTAACGATCGCAGTTAAGCCTTCGCGAATGTCTTCACCAAGAAGGTTCTCGTCTTTCTCTTTGAGGCCGCCCGATGAACGCGCATATTTGTTAACTACAGAAGTAAGGGCAGTTTTGAAGCCCTCAACATGCATGCCACCTTCGATCGTCGAAATACCATTGGCGTAGCCATAAATACCTTCGTAATAGCCGGTATTCCATTGCAGGGCGATTTCGAGGGTTTGGTCTGATTCGCTGGCCTCGTAATATGCCACTTTGTTGAACAATGATTCGCGCGAAACATTCAGGTGCTTTACGAAATCAACAATGCCACCTTTGTATTGATAAGTGACTTTGTCTTTCTTACCAGCACGTTTGTCTTCAAAGACAACTTCAAGGTCACGATTTAAAAATGCGATAGTTTGCAATCGTTCAAGGACTGTGCGGGCAACAAATTCGACGCCCTCGGATGCAAAGATTTCTGGGTCAGGATAAAAAGTAATCGACGTTCCGTTTGTTTTTGACGGCGACGAACCAATTTTTTGAATTTTTGATTTTGGTTTTCCACCATCGACAAACTCTTGTTTGAATCTTGTACCATCACGATCGATTTCTGCCACGAGTTTTTTTGATAACGCATTGACGACACTGACACCTACGCCGTGCAAACCGCCCGAAACTTTGTAACCGTCACCGCCGAATTTTCCGCCGGCGTGCAAAACAGTAAGAACAACTTCAAGCGCACTCTTACCTTTGTGAGGACCAGAGGGATAAGGGTCAACCGGAATGCCGCGACCGTTGTCTTGCACCTGGCATGAACCATCTTCGTGCAAAGTGATCGTAATTTTGGTGCAAAACCCCGCCATTGCCTCATCGACTGAGTTGTCTACAACCTCCCAAATGAGGTGATGTAGGCCATTTAAACCAGTTGAGCCGATGTACATGCCCGGTCGTTTGCGAACCGGATCAAGACCCTCGAGAACTTGAATATCTTTGGCTGCGTAAGTGACCGAACCGCTCTTTCCAGACGGTGGTTTCGCTTTGGTTACAGCCATTTTTTCGGGCACCTTTTGGTTGATTTTGATACTAGTTTTCGCTCGTAATTAAGCAAATTTATTCTACTCTCTAAGTGTTCGTGCGACCTGATTTTACGCGGATATCTATCCCGCTAATTGTGGTGCCGGTGTGATGACTAAGGCTTGTACAAATATCTCGTTCAAGAAACTTCATGTGTGTTGACCACGCCGGGTCGTCTACTTCGATTAGCAGTCGCCCCCGATCAAGTTTGACCGGTGTGACATGAGCAGCAACTTGGTCGCCGACAAGTTCTTGCCACAACCCGAAGACTCCAGAAACCGTGTCGATGTTTGGTGAACCGAGACTGTGCAACAATTTGTTTAGTTCGTCGCCCAACTTGGACTCAGATCTCGAAGTCGAATTTGCGTCTAATTCTTCAGAATTGCTTTCATTAATCATAAATATTCCAGCGGTGGTTCTAAATTTTGTAGCCAAGTTGAGGTGATGAGATTACCGTGCCGGCTTTAATCAAAACCCTCTTGGTGATGTGTGCATCAACCGGCAAATCGGAGGCGGTAGTAATCAAAACCTGCCCCACTGGAAAGTGGTTGATCAACGCCCGCGCCCTGTCTGGATCAAGTTCTGAAAGGACATCGTCCAAAATCAGGATCGGTGTTTCGCCGACACTTTGACTGATAAAACGATGCACGGCAAGGCGCAACGCCAGGGCCATAGTTCGTTGCTCGCCTTGTGACGCGTGTGTGCGTGCCGGCAAATTGTTGATTGAGATTTCAAAATCGTCGCGGTGCGGACCAACTGTTGTCACGATGCGCCGCAAATCTTCGTTGCGTGACTCGGCGAGACATTTTGCCAGACCGATTTTCAGCCACTCTGGCGAATAATCGATCACAATGTTGCTCGGCTGTCGCGCGAGTTCTTCGTAGGCGTGAACAATAAACGGCGTAAGTTTTTTTACCAGTTCGTCTCTAGCGTTACCGAGCTGAGTGCCGGTGCTAGAAAGTTTCTCGTCCCACAAATCAAGCATCGATGCGACAGCGTTATTTAGTCGACCGCCAGATTGTTTCAATACGGCGTTGCGTTGTCGTACAATTCGATCGACCTCAAGACGCAAAGCATCATTTTTGGTCGCTAACGCAACAAGCGAATCATCTAAAAAGTCTCGCCGTAGATGCGGGCCACCTTTGACCAGCTCAAGGTCGTCGGGCGAAAACACTGTGGTTCGCACCATGCCTAATAAATCACGTGTTTTGGGCAGTTTTGTGCCATTTACCAACACTTGATTGCGGCCCTGCGTTGTCAACTTTGCTTCGATCAAAATCTCGCGGCCATCATCATGCAGAACCCGCGCGCGAATGAATGCGGTTGAGGTGCCAAGTCGGATCATTGCCTCGGTTGGCACACCGCGAAAACTTTTCATCGTTGATAGATAAGCCAATGCTTCAGTCAAATTAGTTTTACCTTGACCGTTTGAGCCAATAATCGCGCTGACTCCTGAATTAAAATCAATTTGCGCGTTTGTATAGTTGCGAAAGTCGCTGAGTTGAATTTGCTGCAGTATCACGTCGAGTTATTTGATGCTGCTGTTAGTTAAGCGCAACGCTGAATTAACTTGTTAGTCGTTGCGGCATAACGAGATACAAATAGTTTTTGTCGCCGACACCGCGCAAAACCGCTGGTTTAACCGGATCGGTTGACTCGATTGTGATCTCGTCACCCTTAACGGCGTCAATGCCGTCCATCAAGTATTGCGAGTTGAAACCAATTGTTATCTCACTACCGTCGAGTTTTGCATCAAGCTCGTCAACAACTTGACCGATGTCCTGAGTAACGACCGACAATCGAATCGAATTCGACAACATCTCAAGGCGCACAGGAGTAGTTTCGCGCGCCAAGATTCGTGACCGACGAACTGCCTCAAGTAGAGGCTCTCGCGCGGTCGTAACTTTGTTTGGATAATGAGCCGAAATCAATTGTTTGTACTTTGGAAACTCGACATTCAAAAGCGTTGTTGTCAGGGTTGACCCACCAACTTCAAACGTGGCACGGTTTTCACCAAGCGCCATGGTCATTGACTCTGCGCCACCAATTAGACGCTCCAGTTCGCTGAGAGCTCGACCCGGAACAACTATTTCAGCGCCGTGGCCCAACATAGTTGCGCCTGGCAATTCGCGTACCGCCAAGCGATACGAGTCTGTTGCAACCAAACACACCGAGTCAGGTTCGGCGACCATCAACACACCGGTTAAAGCCAGCCGTTGCATGTCGTTTGAAGACGCTCGGACAACTTGCCCTAATGCCTCACCGAAAATTTTCGCGCTGATAGTAACTGGTTGTGTGCCAGCCACAACGATGTTCGGAAAATCTGTTGCTGCAAAAGTTGGCACGGTAAATTGAGATTTTCCAGCTGAAACAACAACCTCGTCGCCCTGTGCGTCGATTGTTACTTTTTCTTCTGGCATTGCGCGAACGATGTCACTAACAAGTTTTGCGCTGACTACCGCAACCCCATCTTGAGCGCCACCAACAGCCAATGTCGATCGCACGCTCAAGTCGTTATCGGTGCAGGTTAAAACAAGCGAGTCGCCTTTAACTTGCATATGCACACCAGAAAGCGCCGGCATTGCATTGTTGCGACTTGATGCAACTCTGGCTGCAGCACCAAGGGCCTCTGTCAATAATTCTCGCTCAACTCGAAACTTCACGGCTTTACCTCACTAATTGATTATTAGAGATGTGTGCACGATCTGTTATTGCATGTGCAAATCTGTATATAAATCTAATAACAGTAATAAGACCTGTGGATTGGGGATTAGCTATGTTTGACCCAAACAACACATGACAATTGGCTGTGACAATATTTTGCCCCCCAGTCACATCTTGCACCTGCGTAGTTTGTTGATAAGTGGATAAACCTGTGTTGTGAACAACAAACCCCAAAGATTTCCACATGTTTATCCACAAACGGTTCATGAGGTTTTAAATTTCTTAATCAGCGCAGTTACTTGCTCGTAAACCTGTTTACGTTCTTTAATTACACGTTGGGTCTTTTCAACAGCGTGAATTACAGTCGTGTGATCTCGACCACCAAACAACCGCGCAATCGCCGGATAACTCAAATCGGTCAACTCACGGACAACATACATTGCGGTTTGTCGTGCTGTCACCAATGGTCTTTGGCGGCTTTTTCCTTTGATTTCTTCAACACTAAAACCGACAAACTCAGCGATTTCAGCCAGCAGCTGTTCGTCAGTGCGTGGCTTGACCGAGTTTTTGGTAAGCAAATCGGTGAGCAACGTCTTGGCCAACTCAACATCGACCGTGATTTTATTGAGGCTGGCGTAAGCCACTGTGCGAATCAAAGCACCTTCAAGTTCACGAATGTTTGACGTCACATTGCTGGCGATGAACTCGAGTACATCACTAGCAATAGTTGTGCCGTCACGTTCAGTTTTGTTGCGCAGAATCGCCAGACGAGTTTCCATATCTGGGGGTTGAATGTCGGTGATCAAACCCCATCTGAAACGACCACGCAGTCGATCTTCAAGCGTTGGGATGGCATCAGGCACCCGGTCCGACGAGATGACGATTTGTTTATTCGCCCCGTGTAAAGAGTTGAAAGTGTGAAAAAACTCTTCTTGCAGACCCTCTTTGCCTTCCATGAATTGAATGTCGTCAATTAGTAGAACATCAACTTCGCGATAGCGGCGTTTGAACGCAGCAATCGTGTTGTTGCGAATTCCGTCGACATATTCGTTCAAAAAAGTTTCCGTTGACACATATCGAACTTCTAGATCGGGATAATGTTCGTGCACGTAATAACCAATCGCGTGAAGCAAATGTGTTTTGCCGAGTCCTGCTGATCCATAAATGAACAACGGGTTATACGAACGCCCAGGAGTTTCAGCAACACGCAACGCTGCTGCTAACGAAAACTGGTTCGATGCGCCTTTGACGAAAGCGTCAAATGTGTATCGCGGATTCAAACCAACCGCTGCACCTTTGCCGTTGCGCGCACGCAGTGTTTGTGCCTCAACTTGTTGCTGTTTTTGCTTGTTTTCACGCTCAAAAATCAATGGCTCGTCAAGCGACAGTTGGGTTTCTGGGGCGAGTCTTTCAAGCACATCGAAAGCTGTTGCAGTTTGCACATCAACGCGAAGTTCACGACCCGATGCACCGATCTCATCAAGCGCTCCGCGAACAAGCGACATGTATCGAGTCAAAATTCGATCACGAACAAAAGTGTTCGGCACCCGCAAACGCAAACTCATCTTGTCGTCTGCAACAGCTACGGCATCATTAAAAGTTGAGAACCAAACAGCCTCGGACACTTGTCCGCGCAACACTTGCGATGTGGCTTTCCACAACTGTTCGTGTTCGGGTGTGGTCTCTACGATTTCGTTTGTCACTTCGTTGGTCATTTCTTATTTTTGGTTTAGGTCTCTTTTGATATCCCCAAAATTTCTGTGGGGAGAGCGAAAGTAGCAGGTTTTCCACAGGGAGAGAAATGCTGAGGAATCCCCCTTTCTACGTTGCCCTTGGCCATATTCTGCCCCTAGCCTAAGGAGGACATAATTTTTCTTTGACGTCAGGAGCCGTGCGTGAAACGCACCTTTCAACCAAATAATCGCCGTAGGTCCCGCAAACACGGGTTCCGCAACCGTATGAGCACTCGAGCCGGCCGGGCCGTGCTTAAATC
>Ga0255198_1000281_pt1 | contig 11228 bp, 23 predicted proteins | sample Miss_Law_RepC_8h_FD_188421 | JGI IMG/M metagenome (GOLD analysis project Ga0255198, IMG submission 188421) | Freshwater microbial communities from Mississippi River, Louisiana, United States - Miss_Law_RepC_8h | ecosystem: Environmental > Aquatic > Freshwater > River | place: USA: Louisiana...
GGAAAACTCCCACTATCATTAAGACAGGGAGTTTTCTTAACTGCGTTTTGCGCAGTATCTAAATAGCCCTCAGTTTATTTATAAATAATTCGATAATATCAATATCGGAAGTCTCAGTTATAAACTCTTGTTTTGTTTTTAATTTTAAATTATTAATTATTCCAAATGCTTTCCAATAAGGTAAATAAACACCTCTTTCAGAGGTAAAATGATGTTTAAAATCAATCCAAAAATCTACTAAAGGTTTGTCATCTGTTATGGCATTTTTATAATGCAATTGTAAAATTGGCCGCTCTATTGCATCAAAATGTGCTTGTACTGTTATATTAGATATAATTTTTGTTTCTGCTAGAAAATCCTTTAAACGAGAATGAAAATAAAGTACATCAGGTATATCATCAAAATTCTCATCTAAAAGAATAGCTACGTCTTTTTCAATGTAGGGTAATTCTAATTTCAAATTAGCTATCAAAGCTAAAGGTACCATTATTGCACCATATCTTCCTCTAGATCTTCTAGCTCTAAAATACCTACTACAAAATAAAAAATGGAACCTTTTTTATATTCTATTTTTATTTTGTTTAAAACAGTAGCTTCATTTTCCGCTTGTACCATTATTGTCACCAAACGATCTTCAATATGATTTTGTAAACCTTGAGAAAGAATACGTTGATCAGGATCTTCATTCTCAGGATTAAACAACATAATATTTACTACATATTTTTTCATTTTGTCTCTCCATTAATAATTAAAAGATAATGTCTCTTGCACACATGTGCAAGCATTTTCTAGCTGAAGCAAGCACTATTTTTGGCATGTTATTTGCAAAAGAAAATAGTACTTGCGCTTTTGTAGAGAGAACCTATCTTTACTATATAAATGGGAGGATAAAAATGTTCAAATATGTAGTGTGTGTAACGGTTTCTAATTCTCGTAGAACATTTTCTTTATTTTATATTGTAAAGCATGATAAGTCTTTAGAAGCTAATTATATGGAATATTCAAATTTTGAAGCCACTATTATAAATCATATGCGTGGTATTTATCCTGATTGGAATATAGAAGTACATATACAAGCTCTTAATCTAATGCCAGAAGTATCTTTGGATACTTTTAAAAAGTAAGGAGTTGGGAAAACTCCCATTAATTATAAACAAGGAGTTTTCTATTGCCTTTTTAGGCACGATCTATAAACCCTTCGTCTAATTTTCCAAAATCTAAATCATCATACATAATAAAGCCATCTTCTTCGTCATTATCCCAACGAACTGAATAATAGTTTTGGCCTGCATAAAATGTAATTTTTACAGTACCAAAATCACAGGCATTCTTTTCTGGATCGAACCATTTAACACGATCTCCATCCCTCAAAAATTGAGCTAGAATAGAGTGTCCTTGGCATTTTGTTTGACAATTATCACAAGGACAATTACATTTTTCTTTTGCGTGTTCGTTTTCCATTTGACCTCTTTTTAATCTTCACAAAGGAGACTAAAATCTTCTTCTATTTCATTTTGTAATTTCTGTAACACAAGGTTATCAGTGTTTTCATACATTGTATTAAAATAAATGTTTTTAAAATCTTGCACTAATTTTTTATCCGCACACATCATTAGACCACAATCATTATTAGGTGCATATGCCAATAAAATAGCAGCTAAATCAACAGCATATTTTAAAGGATAAACAAGCTGAGCCTCTTGATCTCTTCGATTATTATCTATTAATTGCATGTTTGAGAAAATCAAATCTGCATCTAAATAGCGTGGTGCTAAAAATTTCAAAGCTTCATAATTTTGTTTATTTAAAGAGAAAACAAATAATTCTCCAGAAAGAAGATCTGGTGATAATTTAGCTGTTTGTTGCTTCGCAATAGCATCTAAAATAATACCCATAATTAAACCTCTTTTATGAAGTAATTAATTTTCAATTTTACGCGATTGCACAAACCAAGCTACATCGCCCACAATAATGCGCTTTAACCTTGTATCAAAAATGAACGTGGGTAAATAAGAATCACCCATATTCACATACAAAGCGTTAGTGTCTTGCCAGTAATGCGAAACATATTCGCCTTTAATTGACTCAATACCATGTGCCTCAAATAACTGATTTAATTGCGCTAAACGTGTAATACCCTCTTTATCTTCTAATTTGCCTCTTGTTAACTTTTCAACATGTTTCCAATTTAAAGGCTTCTTTAATTTGGTTTCAACATCCCCAAAAAGTTTCTGAATATTTTTTAAAGTTGCCATTTGTTTATCTCCTATACCTATAAAGATATATTCACTCTCACAAACATGCAAGCACTTTTTTTCAGCTTGACTTTGTAACACTGCAAACATATCCTTATATTAGGTGATCAAACAGGGAGCACACAATGAAAAATCCTTTTGTTTTTTATATCCTTTTCAAGGGCAATCCTATTCAGCTCACCAACAGAAATTTAACAACATTAAGTTATTTATTAATGGATAAAGATTATTTTTATGAAAATGCTACTATTTTTAAATGTAGTGTTAAAGCATTTACACAAGAGCCACATATGCCTAAAATGGTAAACAATAAATTAAAAGCTAAAACAAATGTTCATGAAACCCCTTATGTTTTGCATAAGGCTAGCTCTATAGTCTATCACCGTTATAATGAAGAATTGAGGACTCTTTTATGTGAAGAGACTAATGCTATTTTCAAATAAAACCCGTAAGGGCTGGGAAAACTCCCTTTTATACCAAACAAGGAGTTTTCTCTATATGCGCGCCATTTCGCGCTAGATATTACTCTAATAGGCGCATAGTTGCGGGTATTTTAAAATATTTAGGAAATTTAGTTTCTTTATCGTAACACGCATCTTCAAAAGTAGCTCCATCTAAAATAGCTTCCGTTAAGTCTACACCAAAAAGATCAGCAAAATTTAAATTTGCACCCCGCAAATCTGCATATTGCAAATTAGTTTTATACAAATTTGTATAACGTAAATCTGTAGTTCGTAAAATGGCACAATATAAATTTGCACAACTTAAATTAGCTGTCCTAAAATTAACATCAGCACAATACGCATGTGAAAGATCAGTACCACTTAAATTTGCATTACAAAGGCTAATACTTTCAAAATTTATCAGCTTTAAATCTGTACCTTCAAGATTGATACCGTCAAAAGAAAAAGAAGGTATTAATTTGTGCATTATTAACCATTGTAAATAGTTTTTTAATTCTGGATCTTTACGAACTAATAACTCGTTTAATGGGTTCCAAATAATTTCCGCTTCTTCTCCAAATAACTTTTTAAAATACTCAATACCTTTTTCACAGGCATCTGCTTCACGTAGCTGCGCGACAGATAAAGTAATTTTTATATTTTGCATTTTAGCTCTCTATTTATGTATATAGGATAATGTCTCTTGCACATGTGTGCAAGCATTTTTTTATACTTGCAAAAAGATTTTGAAGATTTATCTTTAATGCAGGAGAAAATCATGCAAACATTTCTACCTTATGAATCTTTTGAAGAAACGGCAAAAGTGCTTGACAACAAGCGTTTGGGGAAACAGCGCGTAGAAACGCTCCAAATAGCGACGATCCTCGCAGGCAAGAGCCAGAGCAAAGCATGGAGTAATCATCCTGCTGTGAACCAATGGAGAGGCTATCTCGGGCATTTAATTTTGTATGGCTTGATTATGTGCGAAGAGTGGATCAAACGAGGATATAAAGACACTTGCACAAAAAAGATCGGAGACTTATATATAGTAGGACAAGATACTAAACCTTTTTGGCTTGGGAATGATGAATATCATGCTTCCCATAGATCTAATTTATTAAAAAAAGATTTTAAATTTTATAGCAAATATAATTGGCAAGAACCTAATGATTTACCATATGTGTGGCCGCTTTGACTGGTATTAGTACCAGTGGAAAACTCCTTTAGACTATAAGAAGGAGTTTTCTTTCCCCTTTTAAAAGGGTTGATATTACATATAGCCTGCTAAAGAAGTAGTAAATGCTTCAGGCGTGTGAAAGGCTATTGTACCATCAGGATTATAAACAATAACATCATAGTGCCATTCTTCTATACACTTCTCTTTAACATATTTTATTGTCTCCTCTACAGAGCCATTAAAGCAATAAGTAACAAAATCAAATGCAATACATTCTCTTGCTTCAAATTTAGTTTTCATTTTATGTGGCTCCCTTGATAAATATAAGATATATTCTCTTGCACACATGTGCAAGTACTTTTTTTCAGCTTGACTTTGCAACACTGCAAACATATCTTTATATATAGAAAGAGAGGTAGTTATGACTAGATTGCAATTATTAGAAAAAATTAATTCTGAATTGTTTATGTGTGTGTATGAGGAAAAACATTATAATAACACTGATTTATTTCAACAATTTAGTTTGTTATTAAATGCTGTACTAACTAAGAATAAAATAGTTTTCAGTTTATCTACCCTAAACGATGAAAAATTTCTTAAATTAATTAAAAATAGTTTTGGTACTTCAACAATACATGAAGTTTGGAATTATATTCATATCTTTGATAGTGTACTGGAAATAAATGTGAGTGATTTTTTGGCCGCCTGATGGCCTTTAAGAAAACTCCCAACAATCCACTATAAGGAGTTTTCTAGACTCCAATCATTTTGAAGTATCAATAACACAATTAACTGGAAATAAATTAGGATTAGTAAAACAACTCATAGAATAGATTTTATTCGCATATAAAAAAGTGCAGTCCATTTGCAGAAGATCAATAGATCGCTGTTGACAATTTAATGTAGAAGGATCTATATGACTAGTTTCTAAATATATTTTAGCGCCATGCTCAATCGCACTTTTGTTTCTCTCTGGTATTTCACAAGAAAATAAAAATAAAATAATTAATAAATAACGCATAAAAACCTTTGCAAAAAACACCTCCACCAAGGGTCGAACTTGGAATATACGCTTAGAAGGCGTGAGTTTTGTCCTCTTAAACTATGGAGGTAAATTTTAAAATATTATGTTTTGTTTTTTTAATCTTTTTTTGCGTTTCCACTCTCTTGAGAATTTATTCCAAGCCTCACGACAAGGATCGCATTTACAATACCGATAACTAGAAACTGTGCCATGTATTTCTTTTGCATTCTGTCTGCCAAGATCATTTATTGTTTTTAACGTATGACAGGATTTACAAAGTAACTGACACTTTTCAACTTCAAGCCAAAATTTATCCTCGGCTATAGAAGAGAATTTAGATATAGAAAAAGATTTAGTTTTAGGATCAATGTGATCTAATTCTAAGTTATCTGTTGCATCGCATCTAACACATTTGTTGCCTAATCTCTCTAAAGCTGTTGCTCTACGTTTTTTATAACGTTCTAGCATATATTCTTTCATATATGCATTATATTCTTCTTTTGTTTTCATGAAAAAGAGTGTAAAACAATTAAAAACTTATTTCAATACTTATTAAATGCGTCTACCCCGAGTCGAACGGGGACCGTACAAATTAAAAGTTTGTTGGACTAACCAGTTATCCCATAGACGCAAAATCACTTTAATGCTTAAGACCCTTAAAACTCTACGTTATATCTTTCATTAAATGCGCCCTAAAGGATTTGAACCTTTGCGAAATAAGTTATGAGCTTACCACTCTGACCACTGAGTTAAGAGCGCAAAAACATTTACTATACCTTTTTATTTTTTAAAAACTGTTGCCAATAGCCTACACTTGGTTTAACTATACCGTAACTTTTACACCATTTAGCTACCGCATTATCAGATACACCAAACTGTTGTGCAATTTGCGAACAAGGTTTTTCCCATACCATTCTTTCTAATTCTTCTTTAGTGGGTCTAACTACTTTTCTTCGTTTTAAGTTATTCTCTTCTGTGTTTATTCTGGTTGTTTTGATACCTAACTCTTTACAAGTTTTAGGATTTGCCTCATCTGTAAAATTAAGAAAATCCTCATACCAATAAAAAGCATTACTACTATTAGGGATTTGAGTAACTATACAATGCCCTTTAAATTTTATACTAGGGTAAATAATAATATTTAAATCTGGTATATATCCCGCATAATAATCAAAAGCATTATCGCTATATTTCTTTTTGCCCTTAAGTTCTTTTTTGTAAGATCCTAAATATTTCACCTGTAAACGTATGAATTTATTTTCAGTTTCTTTATAAGCAATCAAATCAAAGGCCCATTGTTCGCCTACAGGAATAAAAATACCATAACCTTTTTGTTGAAGATCTAACATAACTTTCGTTACCGCTAAATCGCCTTTTTTAAATGTCTCGTTTCGCATTTAACTCCTAAAAATAGGCCGTATAGGTGTCGAACCTATCTCCAAACCGATTATCTGTCGGCTAAAGAGTTTATAAATCTCTTGGGGTCGCCGGACCACAGCCCTTAAGAGTAAGTAATAAAGATCGTTGCAGATTTATATGCTCCCTTTATTACTTTAACGCTTACTCCATAAGCGTATTCAGATTAGAATAATTAACCTTTTACACAAGGTCATGTGCCATACAGGAATCACCCTGTTTCTTTATGTTGGCGACACTAGCCATTGATTAGATGGCACGTTTTGTTTTTCACTCTTCATACTTACAAGATAATGTTTTTTCTTTTCTCCGCAACTACTTTTTTTAAATTTTTTCAACTGACAAGTTATTAAAAAGGTCATTTTATTTCGAATAAATGTAGACCTCTTTTGCATTCAGTTGAAAACTGTTTATTCGTTCTTTAAATGTGCAAGGTAGGATTCGAACCTACAGTGTTTACCCTACGGGAGCAATTTTACAGACTGCTGGTGCACAAGCCATAGCACCCTCTTGCACATAAGTTGTTTTTTGTTCTCTCTCGTTCAGCGTACAGTAAAGATAGAGCTGTACGGAGGGAACTTCAACAACTTTTTTTATCAGGACTCCGAATTAGACAAGCCCCTACTCCCCGTCATCTTCACGGTATGCAACTTGCCTGTAGGCATGAGAGCATGAGGCAAGGGGTAGCCTGCTTTACGCAAGCGATACCACATTGTGTTGTAAGAGATCCCTTGCAGTTGAGCGAGTTCCTTAATACTATGAGGCATAGTGCAGAGATCCTCGTTTACCCGCATATTAGCGCGGAAGGCTTCCATTGATTGTTGAAAAGCCTTGCTCATGCGTGCCCTACGTTGCTTAGAAGGAGAGACGTTACGTTGAGCCATTGTAGCCTTCCTTTTCTTTGTTGTTGTCTTCCGTGCTCTCTACATATATAAAGATAGTGTCATTCAATGCAAGATACAAGCAAAATTTTTGAAGTATAAGAAAAAAATTTGGCACATAGTATGCATTAGAAAAATAACGGTTGAGTTGCTCGCAGAGAAGACATATCTTTATTGTTACCTAAAGCGGAGGACTACAATGGAAAAACATATTTCTTAATTGAAAGTACTTGAAAGAGAGGCGTTAAGCAAACTCCCATTTATTGAGCAGGAGGAGTTTTCCCGAAAGCCTTTCGGCTTATTTGATTACTTGAGACTAATTTTTTGTTTGATTATTTTTAACAGATTATCAACAAACCGTTCATTAGGATTATCTGTTAATTTAACTTGTGCAACAATATTGTTTTTAACATTAGACAAAGTTAAATTAAAACCTGAGAGCATTTTCCGAGTCTCATCAAAATCCATAGTCTCTGTATAAATAGGTGTTAAATGCAACGTACAACCTTGTTTATCCAACAACGCCTTTTGTAATTCTTCTTCAAGAATAGCTAATTGCAATTCTTTTTCTAATTGTTCTCGTTTAGTCATTGTCATTCCTTAATGGTAAATGAATAGTAATTTCTAAACCTTGGAAGCTATAATCCTCTTCACTAACTGAAATATTAATGATAGCTTGTTGTAAAGTTTCTGTCATTTCGGGATATTTTGCAATTAATTCCTTTCTGATTAATTTTGTCAATTCTTCTTTTGTTATCTCTGAAGTTAAAGTCAATCTATTTAATCGCATAATTATCTCCTAGTAATTATTTTATTCTTCTTCGGATTCATCCCAATAATCTTCGGATTCATCCCAAGGATCATCTTCATTTACATCATCACAAGCAGTATCAACAAGAATATTTCCGAAGATTAAAATACCTTTATCATTTGTTGTGCCGAAGGAAGATTCAAAATCATGAATTTGTCCTAATTCAGTTTTTGTAATACGTTGTACAACTTCTGGATCTAAATTAGAAATTAACGTACAACCAATGGTGCCACTATCAACAGAGTATTCGTTACCCGCTTGATCTTCATATGTGCCGTCACCATATTTGGTGCTATAAATAACAAACTGTTTACCGGACTTTAGCGTTAAACAGCCTTCTACCATTCTGCTGTTTTTATTGGGAAAAATTAAAGAGCAAATTTCTTGCCACTCTTCATCAGAAAAAACATAACAAAGATCACCGACATAATATTTTCCCGCTGGCATCATTTGGCACCTCGTTTGTTGTAAAGTAAAGATATATCGTCGCGCACATGTGTGCAAGTGATTTTTTTAAATTTCAATAGCTTTGTTATCTACAACTTTAATAAATGCTATATTATTTTTAGCAAAAATATTTTCAGTACCAGAGCAAAAATGTAATTTAACTTCTTTTTTCTTTTTTGTTACTAAAAAATAAGAGTTATATTTACTTTCATTAAATAAATATAAAGCTTGGTCAATAATAAAAACTAAAGAGTAGCCAAAACTATCCCAACTATTCATTTTTATATAATCTAATTTTACACTCCATTTATTATGTTTAAATTGTAAATGCTGTCGCCTATAATTACCACCAAAAGGCGGTACAACACTAATAGTAATAGAGCTAAAAGGCAATTCATGCTCTTCTGCAATTTTAACTGCAAAAGCATATAATTGAAGAGATATATCTACAGCTTGTTTAGATAAACGAGAAGGGCTTTGTACATACCTAGAAAATGTTTTTTCAACTAATTGATAAGGATCTGTTGTTGTCATTTTCTCTCTCTTTGTTATATATAAGATAAATACAAAGATAGCTTTTCGCAAGCATTTTTTTCTTTTGCAATTAGTGTGCCAGAAAAAATAAAAAAAATAGTTGCAAAAATTTTATTCGAATATATCTTTAACTATGTCAGCTAAACAAGGGAGCGCACAAATGGTACATGCAGAGAAGATTCTCACTAAGAACCTGAAGTTGCAAGTAATTACGTTCGAGCTTCCAGGTGTTCAGCCTTCCAAGCTCGTTCTATCGCAAGAAGGACAAAATCCTGTTGTCTCGGATTTTGATTCTCAAGAGCAAGCTGTAGAAGGTATGAATCTACTTGCAGAGACTTTCAATCGAATCAAGCAAAACACGGCGCAAGAGTTGTTGGCTTCCTTCTAAAGTTTCTCCCGCCAAAATCCTGCCAGATTCTTTTCTAAATCTTGCCTAAAATCTGCTTCATTCCTACCTTCGAGAAAACTCCCTATAACAAAAGGGAGGGAGTTTTCCCCCCTTTGCGGGGTTTACTTTGGTTTACGTAAATTAATATTAAATCTACGAGAGGCTTGAGATCCTAGTTTTAGCTTAGGCTCTTTTTTTGTTACTGTAATTTTTTTATTATTTTGTTTTATATAATGTTCTCTTCGTTGTGTAATAAATTTTCTTGCAATAATTTCATATTCTGTACTAATACCTATATCTCTTTTAATTTCATTTTCTGCTTCATCATAAAAAACAATTTCAACTTTGTATCTGTCTGGTCTGATGCTTTCACCTACTCTTAATAAACCTTTACCATAGCTCAATTCATAAGCTACATTTGGAGCTAATTTACCACGTTCAATTATTTGAGAACTAAAAGCATCTTTAGTTGTAATACCTCTTTCTAATAATTCTTTAGCTGATAGTGTCATGATTTTTATCCTTTATTTACCTCCCTTAGTTATAATAAGGTTACTCTGTACTGTACGCAAGCTATTTTTTTACTTGACAACACACAAAAAAGATCTCATCTTTAAACTATGTATTTCACAAAATTAAATGAAAATTATTTAGGCTCTTTTATAATTAATGGAAGAGCATATGATGCTTATGAATCTAGTTTTCAAATATTTGCGAAATATGGAAATAAAGATTTATACAAATATAGCGTAGATAAAATTATTATAAATAGAATTTTTAATCAATTGCATCCCGCTTTAAAAAAAGCAGTTATATTACTCAATAATAAATAAGAGAAAACTCCCATTTATTTACTACAAGAGAGTTTTCTTACTCCTCCTAAAATTTAGAATCCCATTCTTGGATAAAAGTTATTGAAAGTTGTTGTGCACTATCTGAATCTTCTTTTTGATATGTAGAATTGCAAATAGCACAATTATGATAATAAAAATCATCATTATCTTTTATATGCCATTTGAACCAACCACAACAATTTTGTTTATGTAGTACACCTGTTTTATTTAAACGCTCCACAGTATGATAATAACTTTGTTCTTCTTCAAGGGGTTCATAATTAGGATGTGTTTTATAAGAACCTTTGCCGCAACCACAACGCATAACTATATCTAAATCTGTAACAATCCAACCATTACAGTTTTCACCTTTACAAAATTCTCCAGAACTACATAAATTACAATAGTCTTCATAGGCTTGTGTTAAAGACATTTTGCTGCTCCATTAGTAATATTAAGATAATTATAATGGCACATATGTGCAAGTGTTTTTTACAAGAATCTTCGGAGCAAAGCTGTTAACAAGGTAATTTCTCTATAATGATTTATTTGCCAATCTCTATCTAACCAATCTTTAAATTGTTTATTATTTTCTAATATTCTTAGTGTTCTTTCTATTTCTTTTTTTAAAATATTGTTATCAGTTGACAAATCACTAATTAATTTTACAACTTGATCATAAGCGCGATAACACTCAAAAAAAGAAGTACGCGCAAGATCCTCAAGCTCATCTATACGTTTACAATCTTGACAATAAGACAAAATAATACGATCTTCATTGTAATAATAAAATTCAGACACAACAATTATTTGATATGTATTACAACCTGCACAAAAATCTGTACCTTCTTTTTTTGTGGGCTCTAAAAGTTTCTTTCGTGCTTCTAAATTCAGAAAAATAAAATCTTGTGCTTCTGCACCACAAGCCTCACACATAGGAAATGAATCTAAAGTTTGTGGATAGTCACAATAACGATCTTTTTCATAAATTGTATCTACACAGAATTCTACCTCTGCTT
>Ga0255198_1000295_pt1 | contig 11005 bp, 11 predicted proteins | sample Miss_Law_RepC_8h_FD_188421 | JGI IMG/M metagenome (GOLD analysis project Ga0255198, IMG submission 188421) | Freshwater microbial communities from Mississippi River, Louisiana, United States - Miss_Law_RepC_8h | ecosystem: Environmental > Aquatic > Freshwater > River | place: USA: Louisiana...
CCTTCCGCCTGATGGCGGCGACGCTGTTTCCAGCTTCCGGCTGAACGTGTGTGGTCTTGACCGCTTGTGGAGTCGGCACGTTTGCACACCCGTCGTCCTCCACGCATCCCGCGTGAAGTGGTCATGGACATGAACCCGTGGTGGGGCGCGCTAGCGCCTCCTCTTAAAGACAGTCCCCCAACGTGTCGGCGCTAAAGGACAATCGGACTGTGCGGCCGACCTATACGCTTTTGGTTAAAGGACACCGGTTAGGGGGACTGCAACCCGATAGCCGAAGGAAACAGCGTATAGGTCGGGCGGTAGCCGACGACACGTTGGGGGAGGTAGTAGCCGGCGGTTAAGCCGTGGAAGTCCGGTCGTGATGGGCGGTAGCCCCTACATACCATGGATGTAGGTAGTGCTCGAATTTCAGCGCTTGGGGGCGCGCACTCCCGGAGCCGGTCGGGTTCACCGGTAGCTGGACGGAAGGAGCAACGCGACGACCTTGGGGTAATTGGAATCGGTGAAGGCTGGGAGTCTTGCGGCTTGCACCAACCAAGTCCTTGGTTGGCGGTTGACCCACCACGTTTCCTTAACAGCCACAGTGGTCTCCAATCCTTTTCGATAGCAGTCTATCACCACAGAATTCCATGGAGGAGTTGTTCCGGGAAGGAGGTAGCCTTTGAAGGCTCCGTTTTTCTTGGAGTATCGCACCCATAGCGGGCCACGACCGAGATAGTCATGCCTCTGGTCTGTCAAGAATACTGCAACGCAAGGAACGTCACCGGCAAAATCCACAAGCCGGTGAGTGGTCGCATCAATCGAGGCTTCATAACGCTTCCTCAACGAATGAATGACGTCGAAACTAAGCTTTCCGTGACCGGACAAGTCACAGGCGAAATCGTCGTGAGGGAGGAGCATCTCCGCTGCCCCGGCATCGCAAAGGGACTCAAACTCCTGCTCAGGGTCTTTCAATTTCCTGCCTGGTGAGTGGTTGCGCGGAAGATATTGGCAGAAATCTGGGAAAAGGGTGTGAGCCAATTCGTGGAAAATGGTGAATCGCTGCCGCTCTGGTAACACTCCGCCACGGTATTCGATCCAAAGCTTCCCGTCGGGATACGGGAGAATGCGCCCGTCTCCGTCAATGTCATGATGCACCTCCTTACATTTAATGTCGAAGAGGCTCGCGAGTATTTTGGGACAATAGGGCGGTCCTTCCCATCTGCGGGCCTTGGCGTATGCCACACGCTCTCTCGCCAAGCGCTGAATCAACTGCTTTGGTTTGCGTTCCCGATGGAAAGCAAGCAGCGCTTCAACCGAAGCGTGTCTCTTGTTAGCCCCAACGCTACGCCCACCCGTATCGTGCATACCGCGAAAGCTGCCAGAGGCAGATCATTTTTTGAAGCTATTCTCGATGCTTTGATACAAGAATTTCCATCGTTCCAACCCCTCGGTTTTTCCGGCTTTGCGGTTTCGCAGGAGGTAAAGGGCGTTGAGGATGTCGGGATCGGCCTGCTTACCCTGCTCTTTCAAGAAGGCGATCAGCCCTTTCTGCCAATCGGGCTGCTGCTCGGGAATGACGCGCTTCACCTGTGCCTGCTCGGTTTCCAGGAGTTCAGACAACGTGACGTCAAGGGCCTCGGCAATCTTGTAGAGGGTGCCCAGCGAAGGATTGCTGTCTTCGCCGTTCTCAAGTTTAGAGAGGAGTCCCTTCGATAGTCCTGCGCGCTCCGCAAGCGTAGGCAGGGTCATTTGCAACTCGGTCCGCAGGGTGCGGACTCGCCCGCCGATGTTTCGCATACGAAACTTTCAGCGATGAAAGTTCAAAAGGCAAACATTTTCCTTGCGAGGTTTCGTATAGTGAACTATAACTTGTCCGAAGGTTATAGTAGTGAACCGCTGGTTGGCGGTTGTCGAAGTCCGGCTCAGGCCGGTTTCGGTCCGATAATGGCACGCTGAACCTCTTGGGCGTGGTCCGGCCTGGGAGGGAATACAAAGCCGGACCCTGTGGCGAATGCCGCAGAATCAAACCAAGCCAGCAACATGAACAAAGAACATCCCGAAAGCGGGCAACCCCACGGGGAAACGAAGCGCAAAGTCACCATCAAGATCAACGGAACGGAATACCAGGTTCACCCCGGCAACCATCCCGTGTCGGAATTGAGAACCATTCCGCAGCCGAACATCCCAAAAACGGACAAACTGTGTCAGTTCATGGACGGGGAGTTCAAACCTCTCGACGATCACGCTCACGTCCAGGTCAAGGGCGGCGAAACCTTCGCCAGCAACTGCCCCAGCGGCGGAGCGAGCTGAACGTATGTTCCCAGCAGATCAAATCGACGCCCTCAAAAGCGCATATTCCACGCTTTCCCTCATCGAGGAGGGGAGTTTCAAGTTCATTCTGATTGAAGGCTTGAAACTCCCCGATGGCTGCGAGCCAAGAATGGTCAATGGGCTGCTGTGTCCGATGCACAGGGATGGGTATCCCTCGCGTTTGTTCCTGTCGTTGAAAATAATCCATCGGGGAAAAGGTCAAAACTGGAACCCGCCTGGTGGGAGCATCATTCAAGGTCAGCAGTGGTGGGCGGTTTCATGGAAGACCACGCGCCCGAATCAGACGCTGTTGGAAATGGTGTTGGATCACCTCGAAGCATTTCGCGTATGACAACATTGGTTAAAATCCCCCGAAAACTGTTGCTGGCAGTGTTGGACGACTTGGAGCGAGCGCATCCGTTCGCCGGCGAGAGGCTTGGATTCCTTTCGTTTCGGCAATCCGCCCGTGGTCAGGCTCCAATTCTGTTGTGCTACGAATACCACTCGATTCCCGACGATCAATACATCCGCGACTGGACCTGCGGAGGCAGAATTGGCGCGGACGCAATACGCGCCGCTATGGGGCGTGCCTACCGAGAACAATCGGGCCAGTTGTGGGTTCACACACATGGCCGGCACGGCAATCCGATAGGCAGTTCGCAAGACAAGCTCGACGGTCCGAAAGTGGCCCAAAGCATCTTGAACGCGCAGCCCAATGCACTTCAGGGCTGGGCTGTTGTATCGGAGGCTGGAGTCTGCGGCGAAGTCCTCAACAAGGACGGATTAGTCCATCGCTTGTCCGAACTTTCGGTGGTGGGTTGGCCGATGACGATTCCAATTCGGCGAGAGGAAGACTCTGGAATTGAGAAGTTGATGAAACGTCTTATCGCCAGGCGAAATGGCATCGCTCGTTATGATCGGCAGAGTTTTCTCGGGCCAAACTCGCAATCGGTAATCGAAAGCGCTAGAATTGGCATCGTCGGCCTCGGCGGCGGGGGTTCTCACATCAATCAACAATTGGCTCACATTGGATTCCAAAATGTTGTGCTTTGCGACGAGGATCGGATCGACATGACCAATTTGAACCGGTTGGTTGGTGCCACCCTGCAAGACGCGCGGAAGAAGCGTCACAAGGTGAAGATTGCTGAACGGCTTTTCAAGAAACTCCAACCCAAGGCGCACATTGATGCAGTGCCTCTGATTTGGCAGAAGAAGCTGGAAGCTTTGAGGGAGTGCGATGTTGTGTTCGGTTGCATTGATTCATTTTCAGGGCGACGCGATTTGGAGGCGTTTTGCCGCTCCTTGATGATACCGTATATCGACATTGGGATGAAGGTGATGCCACTTGAGGGTGCATCTCAGGAAATCTTTGGTCAGGCGATGCTTTCGCTGCCAGGTGAAGCGTGCATGCACTGTTTACAGGTGCTGACGCCGGAGAACTTGGCGAGAGAAGCAGAGGACTACAACGCGGGGCCGCAACCTCAAGTGGTCTGGCCGAATGGCGCACTTGCATCGACGGCGATTGGTTTTGCGATGGGGCTACTAACCGGATGGTCAGGCAGCGCACCGCCGCAATGGCGCGTGGACTACAAGGGAAGCCAACTGCTTATCTCCGAATCGAATCTCGCAGTTGCGATGAGGGGTAGCTCGTGTAAGCACTATTCACTTGCTGGGACGGGTGATGGGATCAAACAGAGGCTGTAGATGTCTTCAAGCCATTCTCCAGATGATTCTATCGAGCCAAATTTATCGCTGCGAAGTTCAGCTTGGCCAAGCTTCACTTTGGAGACAGCGCCAATGGTGGCCTTCGGTCCTCCGCGCTGATCACTGGCATCCAATCAGACACAAAATCATCCTGTCCGCCCGAGGAAGGCGGGCTGGCTACAATCGGCATGGCTTTTCGGCCCCTCGTTGATGAGCTTAGTTCGAACTGGGCGTCCTTGCGGGTTGATGCAGTCTGAGGTTAAGTTGCGCCACAATGGCGCTATGAGCTGCGCCAAGGGCACAATCCTGAGGTTGCGTTCGAGGTCATTAGCTGTTAAAATTTTAGTGCAAAGCCCAACAAATAGACGACGTTCAAAGCGACCCCACAAGGTCTGGTATGGTGGCACGGCGATAGCTAATTGCACCCCATGTCGATTTCGCAAAGGCAACTCCAAGTGGCCCGAAAGGCTTGGACGGATAGACTCGCACGAAACGTGGGGACAAAAGTGAAGCAACGAACGAACTCATGAGCACTGAATTCAAATTTCCAGACAAAAAGTCCGTGATTTTCTGGCCAGTTGGAACTGGTGATTCAACCACGCTGGTTTTGAAGCCGGGCGAAATTGTAATGCAAATCGATTTACGGCACCTTGAGAAAGCGGCAAGCCCCGAGGAGCATGAATGGGCGATCATCGACCATTTGGTTAAAGCCCTACCGAAAAGAAACGGCCGACCCTACCTTGCGCTTTTCGTTCTGACCCATCCTGATAAGGATCACGTTCAAGGATTCGCGGAGTTGCTGAGAAAGGTCCATGTTGGCGAACTCTGGCACACCCCAAAAGTGTTCCGCGACCAATCGGATCAAGAGGGAATGTGCGAGGACGCGAAGGTCTTCCGGAAGGAAGCGGATCGCCGCAGAAAGGCAATCCTCGCCTCTCCGACTACGATCAAGTCCGGGGATCGCTTGCGCGTGATCGGCCATGACGACATTCTTACCGAGGAGAAATACAAAGACTTGCCTGCCGAGATAAAGTCCCGTCCAGGTGAAAGGGTTTGGTTCGTAGATGGCAATAACCTGAATGGTCATTTTCATGCATTCATTCACGCTCCCTTCAAAGATGACCAGGCCAAGGACAAGAACAACACGAGCCTTGCGTTGAACGTCGTCCTCTCTGAAGGAGACAAACACGGCCAGTTCTTCTTCTTTGGAGATCGCGAATACCCGACCATCAAACGCATCTTCGAGACGACCGAAACGACAAAAGGCACCAGCAAAGACAACACGCCATACCTCCTTTGGAATGTGATGCTGTGTGCTCATCACTGTTCCAAAGCGGTGATGCACTGGAAAGAGGATTCCGACAAGGAGGAGGTTTTCAAGCCGGACATCATGACGCTATTTGAAAAGTATTCACGGGACAAGAGCGGATACATCGTCTCAAGCTCACACTCTGATTTCAGGGATGAGGAAGGCAAGAATCCGCCGCACGGAAAGGCCCGGAAGCGCTACGAAGCAATCGTAAAACCGGGACGATTTATCTGCACGCACGAGCATCCATCCAAGAAAGAGCCTGCGCCGATGGTCTTTGTTGTCGACAAGAATGGATTCGGCTTTGACGACACACGACCCAAGAGCCAAGGGCCGTCAGGGCTGGCTGCGGCCGTATCGGCAGCTCGACCAGCAGAGCAGCCACCATCAGTTCAGGTAGGCTTCGGCAAGAACTCATGACCAGTGGACAACAAAGGGCAGTGCGAGAGCTGAACCGCATGGTCGCTGCCAGCGGAGGTGCATTTGAGTTGGCTAAGGAGCCGATGCTCGAAGGCACAACGCTTGTCGTGACGGTGGGCCTTCAAATCGGAGTAATCGAAACGAGGGAGGGCGGTTTGGACTTGAGAGAACGAGAGGAGTTCATCCTTTTTGTGCCATCGGACTTTCCTTTTGTTCGTCCGAGCTTGCGTGTCGCGCACACCCGCTTCGCAGGATTTCCACACGTTACTTGGACGCACTGGCTCTGCCTGTATCAAAGCAGCATCGAATGGAACCCATCCGATGGGCTTTACGGCTTCTTCTCAAGGCTGAAAGCTTGGATTGGCAAGGCGGCGATAAATGACATGGACCCTATCGAGGGGCCACTTGAACCGCCGCATCACGACACGGATCTTACGCAGAAGCCATTTGTTATTCGTGCTGATGCCCCTTGTGTGGCGGGAGATTCTTGGATCGGCCTAGCCCTCACGGTGAAGCACGAAAACCGGACGGAACTGATTGGCTGGAATAATCTCTCCAGTGGGTGGCCTAAACATGAGCGAGTGGCCTTCGCAGTCGTTTTGCCGAGGGCTTTGCCGATGGAATTCCCGTCGCATGGCGCACAGCTGTTTCGTGCGATGCAAGAGGCAGGAATGGAGCGCGAGCAGATTGTGAAGAATCTGGCGATTGCTGCGCTGCTTACGCCCAAGGGTGAGCCGATTCACCTAGTGCTGGGCCTGCCAATGAGGCGTGCAAAAGACGGCTCTCGGCGCCTGCATATTGCCGTTTGGACGACGGATCCGGATCAGGCCGATTCGCTGAGGAACGTGCTGCCTGCGGACGACGACACGGAAATAATTCGTAACCTTCGTGACAAAATTGGTGAATCGCTTGCCAGAATTTTCGAGCTGGGAAAAATTAAGTGGTGTCAGGTGTTTGAAAACAGGGCCGAGATTGTTGTGAGACGCGATTTTGGAACTCCTGCCGCCTGGTTCGCCGGCAAGACAATTCTTGTGCTCGGTTGCGGAGCGCTGGGTTCGTGGGCAGCCGAGATTGTGGCTCGCGCGGGACCAAGCAACCTTCATTTGGTAGATACTGCTGTCGTGAAACCGGGAATCCTCGCGCGGCAAAACTTCCTTCTTCAAGACATCGGCTCGAACAAGGCACAAGCACTCGCAGGGAGGCTGACTGCCATTGTGCAGGGATGCACTGTTGCCCCACATGCTCGCGAAGCACATGCGTTTCTGATGGAAGACAAGGGACGCTTTCGCGGTTACGACCTGGTCTTGGATTGCACGGCATCTTCAAATTTTCAGATGAAGTTGGAACGGGACTGGAAGGAGTTCTCGGGACAGACGCCACCCGTCGTATCTTTGGTAATTGATTCCCAAGCGAAACACAGTCTGTGCGTGGCTATCCCAAGGGGTGCCGCCGGTGGCATTTGGCACGCGTATCTTTCCCTCAAGAAGTTGCTGTGTGTCGAAGGCAACCATGCGAGCCTGGTCAGGGCTTTCTATTCGAGCAGCGCAACGGAGAAGCTGTTCCAACCGGAACCTGGCTGTTCCGACCCGACTTTTGTGGGTTCTGCGGCAGATGTGCTTGCGCTCACATCGGATGCCGTGAACATGGCCGTCAACAGTATACAGGAACCTGGGTTCGGTGTCGGCCTTGCGTTGTCTGCTCCTGTGGCTTCTGGAAACTCGCGTGCCTGTGGTTTGGTGAGGTTGCCTGAATTCCTGGACACGGCGGTGGGTAAATACCGGGTTCGCATTGCGACGAGCGTCTTCAATCAGGCCAGAGGGTGGGTGAAGCAAAACAACCGTCGGCGCAGCTCCGATCATGAAACGGGCGGCCTTTTGTGGGGGTTTTGGGACGATGCGATTGAAGTTATCTGGATTTACGATTTATCGGGCCCGCCACCGGACAGCAAACACAGTCAGGCGCATTTTCTCTGTGGAGTAGGAGGCACCATGGAAGAGCACAATCGCCGGAAGGTAGGCACTCACGGAGTATGCGGGTTTGTTGGCCACTGGCACACCCATCCCGATTTTCCTTCAGAACAGAGTGCTACAGACATGAGAACGATGGCTGATCTGGTCGCGTCTATCGGACAAAACCAAAAGCGGTCCGTCATGCTAATTTTTGGTCGAACGGCGGGCGTGGCCACCGCTGGAGTTTACGTTTACGAAAGCGACTCCTTTGCCGGCAGTAGAGAGCTAGTTTCGGTGGGCATTGCTCAAATATCCCTAACACAACCGGTGCTATGATTGGACTGGCGCTCTCAGGCGGCGGCTCTCGTGCAATGGCGTTTCATCTCGGCTGCCTTCGCGCGTTGAATGATCTGGGATTGCTGGAACGGGTTGGGGTCATTTCAACAATCTCGGGCGGCTCGGTAATCGGCGCGTATTACGCCTACACGCCACAAAAGAGCTTCTCCGAATTCGACGCCGATGTATGCCGATTCCTGCGCAAAGGATTCCAATGGAGCATCGCTTGGGAGTTGGCGAAGCCTTGGAACCTCATTTGGTGCGGCACCAACATGGTTGCTTCAAAACTTAGCGTCGCCCTCTCAAAGGTTGCGGGGAGTGAACCAGTGGTCCGGCGATACCCGTCCCGCACCGACATGTTCTACAAAGTTTTACATCGCGAGGTTTTCGGTGACTTGAAGTTGAATTCCCCGCGCCGACAAAACATTGACCTTGTCGTTGGTGCGTGCGAGTTGCGCAAAGGGTCGGCATTTCGTTTTAGCAACACCAAATCGGGTGACTGGCGGCACGGAGAATTGGTGAATTCAGATGTGGATGTGAGCTTTGCCGTAGCCGCCTCCGCTGCCTACCCAATTTTCTTGCCGCCGTTTGACCGAACTTGGAGATTTCACAAAGCGGGCACGGAAACCGACCATCGGGTTCTCATCACCGATGGAGGAGTCTATGACAATCTCGGTCTTCAAGTCCTGGAACCTGGCCGTGACCCAAACGTCAGCCTCCACACATTTCCATGCGAGTATTTGATTGTTTGCAACGCGGGGCAAGGCCAAGAGGCCGGGGCCAGCGTGCCCTTCGGCTTTCTGCCGCGGGTTGCTCGTTCCTTTGAAATTGTGCACCGCAGAGTTCAGGACTCGGCGATGCACCGGTTGCACCAATTGAAAGAATCAGGCCAAATCAAAGGGTTTGTTTTGCCCTACTTGGGACAGCAAGACAGCAGCCTTCCATGGAAACCCACCGATCTGATTTCAAGGTCCGAAGTCATCGGTTACCCAACTGACTTTGGTGCGATGAGTGACGAATGGATAGCAAAGCTGTCCGCGCGCGGAGAGCAACTCACGCGAATGTTGGTTGGGCAATACCTCGGACACATTGTCTGATTGCTCTGTAGAATAGACGCCTTTGCGCTGCCAGGTGCTCCTGTCCGATTGGGAGGGAGACTACCGAGCGAGCATGTGAAGCGACAGGAGACTAGTTGAGTATTTCAAAGCGCATACGGATTGAAAGCCGAGGGTGCTGGGGAGCCTCGTGGAGGGGGCTTAGTCTGCTTTGAGCAGCAACTTTTCAGAAAAGCCGTCGTATTTCCGTTCGCTCAACTCGTAGTTCACTGTGGGCCTTTTGTCGCCGCGATTAACGGGGTAGGTAGCAGTCAGTTTCCCTTGGTCCACAAACTTGTGCCCCTCGATGGTGGAGTATGCCAAGCGTGGAAGCAGGCTGAGGTTCACTCCGGGCAGATTCCCCCACTTAGTCGAACAGGCCGCCGATTCCTGCGGCGCAAGGCTGGGCATTTTTTGTGTGAAGGCATCAGGTTCAAAGGTGAACATGGGGGAAACCGCCATCGCATTCCCTAAATTGCGGACTGTGAGTTCGATCTCAATCAAGCGATTATCATGTGAGCGGAATTGGGCTGTGACCTCCAAGAAGGGAATCCGTCCGCTCTTGGTGAGGGCATCAACGGTGGCACGCGCAAAAGCGGCTCTGAAAACCCGGGTGAGCTGCGTTTTCAAATCCACCGAATCCCGGAAGAGCGTGACCCAATTGGAACGTGGGGCGTCGGCGACGAGTTTGGAATGCTCGTCCAACAGGTGGAGCAATCCTCGGTCGTGCGGCTCCTTGCACCAAGTGAGTTCCATATCTGTCCGCCGGTGGTTCATTTTCCAAACGCAGTAGTCAGCCTCAAGCCGGTCGCGGACATACATCCGAATCGGCTTCTCTGTACTCAAGGCTTCCCGGTATTCCAAATGGGTTGCGGACACGTCCGGGTAGCCTGCTTTCGCCAGGCTGGGTCCGTAACGGTGGGAAAGCACGATGATGAATTCATCGCAGTCCCGGACATTGGCGAGGCAGGTTTCGATGGAATTCCGGTCCGGCAGCACTTCGAACTCCGAAGTAGAACGGTCACTCATTCGCACCGCCACGCCTGCTTCGCCGAAGAACGTCTCCAGCTCCGCTCGGAGGTCAACCAAATCGTAACAGGTCGAACTGATGAAAACGTGCATTCGCTGCCTTTTTTCAGTCTTTCCCTTGAAGCGGCGGGCAGGCTCCGTCAGTTTGAAGCCGTAGGTTTCGCCGCCTTCACCTTGGCCCATCTCGCCTTGGCGGCAGCGACAATGGCCGCCCGGCCTGCTGCGCTCATCTTCCGCTTCTTTGACACCTTGGCTGTGCCCTTGCCCTTGATCTTCGCCCACCTTGCTTGCTGCGCCATCCGCATCTTCGCCTTAGTCGCCTCGCTGAACTTCCGCTTGCCGCGCTTGGAAGCTGAAGGGGAGGCCTCCGCCAAACCGTCACCGCCGATCACCTGAGAGATTTGGTTCAATCGGCCTTCGATCCTGCCCTTTTCCGCAAGGAGTGCGTTTTGCAGGGTGACGAATCGTTTGATGCTGGTTGCCATAGTCAGGACAGAATGAGGCGAAGGGCCGCAGTTCGGCAAGCTGGCTTTACGGATGCATCCTCTCGATGCGCAACGAACATTCCCGCTTCCGGCAAGGTTCGGCGTCTTTGGGCTCGGTCACGCCCGCCGTATCCTGTGCTGCATGGATAATCAAAATCACACAGCAACAACGCTGACACGCAACTCATCGCACCGGTCCTTTCGGCGCTGGGCCAGACATCTGTTCTCCAGCCTGCTCAACTGCCAAGGCTGTTCGGCGGACACTGACTTGGTGCTGGCCCGGCTAAAGGAACTCGAAGACTTGATGGAAATCGTGGCCTGCGAGATCGCCCGTCAGTCCAAACGCAAGGGGCGTTGATTGGCAGGGCTGCATAAATGACACGCCGA
>Ga0255198_1000328_pt1 | contig 10342 bp, 7 predicted proteins | sample Miss_Law_RepC_8h_FD_188421 | JGI IMG/M metagenome (GOLD analysis project Ga0255198, IMG submission 188421) | Freshwater microbial communities from Mississippi River, Louisiana, United States - Miss_Law_RepC_8h | ecosystem: Environmental > Aquatic > Freshwater > River | place: USA: Louisiana...
CACGATCACGATTTTGTTGCAGCGTGCTGAGGCTGGCGGCATTTTTGAATATCGTCGCGAGTTGCGCACCGATGACGACCCGAATTATGACGGTGTTGGTCGAATGATCGCGGGCAACGACCCCGAGGTGATCAGTGTCGATGTCGCGCCCGGCGCGTTGAATGTTTTTCGTGGACATAACACTGCCCATCGGGTGACGACAGTCGGCGGCGACAAAGAGCGCATGGTCGCTGTGTTGTCGCTTTATGAAAAGCCGGGCGTGCGGTTTAGTGATTCGGAGAAGATGGGTTTTTACCGCCGCGTCTGAGCCGCGACTTCGCAACTGCAGCGCCTGAGGTGCGACTTTGTCGGGGATGGGAGATTTGAACTCCCGGCCTCCACGTCCCGAACGTGGCGCGCTACCAAGCTGCGCTAATCCCCGTGCGATAAAAGCATATATTTCACACTGCGAATTCGCATCTGCGCCAATGCCGTAAAAAGCAAAAGCGGGGCGGGGCGACTGAACTAATCTAAATTCTCTTGCCCCTCAGCGCTCTCGGATTATTAACTGTCGTCACATACGGCACTTGGTTCTATGGCTTTGGTGTGCTGTTCACGAACTTGTCGAGTTATCACAGCGTTTCGGCGAGCACGCTCGGCCTCACCTTCGGCGCAGCAAATTTAATTTCGGGCGTCGGCGCAGTTGCAACTGGTCGGCGCCTCGACGTGTTTGGCCCGCGCGCCGTGCTCGGGGTTATCGGGCCGATCGGGGCATTCATCTATGGCGCGAGTTCGTTCACCACAGGCACGACGTTTCTCGCGACATATGCACTCGGCGGGGGGATGATCGGCGCCGCCGGTTTTTATTCGTTCACTCAACCATTGGCCGTGCGCGTTGCCAAAACCGACGCGACCCGCGCGTTAACGCGACTCACAATTTGGGGTGCGTTCAGTTCGCCAATCATGATTCCGCTCACAGAAGTTTTGCGCGCCAATTACGGATGGCAAACCGCGGTGCGCCTGCCTGCCGCGCTAACCGTGATTTTGTTTTTGTTCGCCACGGCCGTGTGTCGCGTCGAAGTGACAAGCGTCGAAAATCGCCCGACGCTGTTTGCCTCGGTGCGCGAGGCGTTGAGCGATACACGACTGCGATTTTTCACCGCGGCCGTGTTTCTTTCGTCGATTGCGATCAGCACGTTGCTCGTGTTTCAAGTGCCGACGATGACTTGGGCCGGCGCGTCGGCAGCCACGGCGGCGTTGCTCTCGAGTTTGCGCGGGTTGTTGCAACTCGCAGGGCGAATTCCGCTTGTGGCGGCAATCAACCGCTTTACCGCTTTGCGTCTGCTGGTGATCACCCACTTTTTGCTCGGCGCCTCGGCGCTGTTCTTGCTCGGCAGCGGCACCGTCGCTCTGGCACTCATATATATAGTGTTGGCCGGCGTGACGATCGGCGCGCATTCGGCCCTCGAGGGCGTGGTGGCGCGCGAAATCGTGCAACCGCAAGTTTTTGGCACGGTGATGGGTGGCATCGGTTTGATCGGCACGGTTGGCGGGTCGCTCGGCCCAATTGTTGCGGGATGGCTACGCGATCGGTTCGACTCGCCCATCGCGCCAATGCTCATTGTCGTAGTCGTCGCGTGCCTCGCGGGCGTCGTTTTCGCTATTCGACCAACCAACGAACAAAACTTCCGAGCAACTCGATCGCATAGACCAACACAAAAATCGTGATGATGATCGCGCCGACGGTGGCTTCGTCGAGCACACGAATTGAACCGAGCAACAAGAACCCGATGCCACCGCCACCGACGATGCCGAGCACTGTCGACGAACGCAGGTTGACGTCGAGCATGTAAAGCGTCTGGCTGACGAGGTTGGGCAACGCCTGGGGCAAGACGGACGAAAAAAATTCTTGCACGCGCGACGCGCCCGTGGCCGAGACACCTTCGCGGGGCGATTCTTGCACTTCTTCGAGCGCATCGCCAATGAGTTTGGCCATGAACGTTGCGGTGCCGAGCGCGAGCGCCAAGGAGCCAGGCACGGGACCAAGACCCATGGCCGCCACGAACAGCACGGCGACGATCAATTCGGGAAGTCCGCGAATTAACAACAAGATGCCGCGTGCCGCCGAAACTACCGAGCGACGGATGATGATGTTGCGCGCAGAAAGAATTCCGAACGGAATGGCGAACACCAAGCCGAGCAGAGTTGCGGTGAAACCGATCGCCGTTGTTTCGAGCATGCCGACGATTAATTCTTCGCGTGCATAAGTGAAGTTGGGCGGAAACAATCTGCCAATGCTGCGAAACAGGTCGTCACCATATTTATAGGCCGACAACAACGGCATTTCAATCGTGAACAAAGCGATGATCAGCAGCGCCAAAAACGTGACGGCGGCAGTCGTGCGCAACACGCGTTCGTAGACCCATGGCGGTGTGAGGCGACGCGTCGAGATAGCAGTATTGATCAGGCGTTGATCGCGCGCCACACGGGCTGATGAGCGGGCGTTGGATGTTTTTGGCATCGACAAGTGGTCACCGATGATCGAGGCGCGTAGCCGTGTCGAAACGATTTCAATCAACGTGATCGTGATGAAAATCACCGAGACTGCGCTGATCGCGCGCTGATAGTCGAGACCGCGCAATTCGGTTTGAATCAAAAACCCGACGCCACCCGCGCCGACAAAGCCAAGCACTGCCGACTCGCGCAAATTGATGTCGAGACGGTAGAGCGCCGTGCCGATGCACGACGGGCTGATTTGCGGAACGATCGTCGAGAGAATCGTCTGCCACTTGCCGGTGCCCGTCGACAACACGGCTTCGCGCGGTGCATAGTCCGTATTTTCAATTGCCTCGGTAAATAATTTGCCGATCATGCCGATCGAGTGCAAGCCAAGGGCGACGATGCCCGGAAACGGCCCGATGCCAAGAGAAATTGAAAATACAGCCGCCAACACAAGCGTCGGAATTGCCCTAGTCAGCGTGATCACACCGCGCGCGACGGCGAAAACAATCGGATGTGGCGTTGTGTTGCGTGCCGCGAGAAACGCCAGCGGAATGCTCAGCGTCACGGCAAGTGTCGTGCCGATCAAGGCCATCCAGATTGTTTCGATTGTTGCTCGCAGCGCCTCGGGGAAATTGTCCCAAAGCGGCGGAAACATATAGGCGAGCAAATTGCCCACGTCGCTGAAGCCGCCGAAAAGTGTCAGCAATGTCATGTCGAGATACAGCCACGACCAAGTCGTCGCGGCGACGATGCCGATGAAGATTGCCAACAGTGTCGGATGACGCCAGTTCTTGGGCGCCTTGGGTCGGGCGACCCGACTTCGCATCAAGGGTTCAACGTGTGCGCCGCTCACGATGCGACTTATTTTTCTCGAAGCGCGAAGGGTGCCGGCTCGGTGGCGATGTTCGAAGGCTGCGCGAGATTCTTGTCGACGCGCTGGTAGACCTCCATTGCGTCTTCTTGTTTGAGAGTCGTGGCGTCGCGATCGAGCACCACTCGCCCATCGCGCAAACCGACGATGCGTGTCGCCCAACCGAGGGCCAATTCGACCTGATGCAAAGTGACGATCACGGTCATTTGCTCTTCGACGGCGACCCTGAGCAACAAATCGAGAACTTGGGCGCTCGATTCGGGATCAAGCGATGCCACCGGTTCGTCGGCCAACATGATTTGCGGTTGTTGCATCAGGCTTCGGGCGATCGCCACGCGTTGCATCTGACCGCCCGAAAGCGTGTCGGCGCGTTGATATGCCTGGTTGACGAGACCGACCCGCTCGAGGTGATCGAATGCTTCAGAACGCAACTTTTTTGGATACGACCAGACGCCGTAGCGCGGGCCGCTGAGCCTGCCGAGTGCGCCGGTCAAAACATTTTCGAGACACGTGGCGCGACCGACCAACCCGAATTGTTGAAAAACAAAACCAATGTTGCGCCGCACGCCGCGAAGTTCGCGGTTTGAAGCCGAAGAAACTTCGACGCCCATGACGGTGACTTTGCCCGCAGTGGGGCGATGCAACCCGTTGAGATGACGCATCAGCGTCGACTTGCCAGAACCCGAAAGACCGATCAGCGAAAGCAATTGCCCTCGCGGAATGTTGAGATCGACGTTGTCTAGCGCGAGCGTGCCGTTAGGAAATCTCTTGGAGACACCAACGAGGCTGATGAGGGGATCAGCCCCGTTGGTGACAGCGTTGCGCGTTGCCTTGCTTACCTGCACCGGCTCGACCGAGTGGCTTCGCAAACTTGGCGAATGCCGTCGTAGTAGGCGTCATCGACCTTCACGAAACCCCACGAACTATCTTCGAGGATGTAGCAGCCCTTCTCAGTTGCGCACAAACCTTTGGCGATAAAACTTGGCACGTTCATCGAAAGAATTGATGTCTTAATCACTTCTTGTAACGACTTTGGAAGATCGACGCGAACCGCCATCGGCGAGCCGGCAATCGCATTGCTCTTCCAAACAACTTTGATCTCGCCTTTTTGAATCAGACCTTTTTCGATGAGGTTGACATCGACCATGTCGTCATATGCGAAACCGACGTCGCACTGACCCGACTTGACGGCGAGAACCGACTTGTCGTGACCACCTGCGAGCACCGACTTATAGTCGCTGCTTTGAATGCCGATTGACAGCAAGCCAGCGAGCGGATACAAGTAACCCGAGGTTGACGCTGCGTCGACGAAACAAACATTTTTGTCTTTGAAATCGGAGAGTTTGGTGATGCTTGAATTCGTACTCTTGGCGATGCCGTATGCGTAATAACCAGGCTTGCCGGTTGCCGACGTAATCGGTGCGGCAAACGGTTCGATTTTGCCACCGCGGGCCTTTGCCAACACATACGAGAAAGGTCCATACCAAGCAACATCGATGCGACCAGCAACTTGAGCCTCGATGATGCCCGCATAGTCGGTGACGCTATAAAATTTGACCGGAAGACCGGTGTCTTGGCTCAAGACCGTGATGAAGTTTTTCATTCGCACGAGTTGCGATGCGGCGTTTTCAGATGGCACCACACCGACAACGAGCTCTTTCGGCCAACCTTTTTTGTCGATCTTTGAGGCGCTCGCCCACTTGTATTTTTTGGTCTTCGAATCGTAGGTGCAGGTCAGCGTGCCGCTCGTCTTTTTCAATTGAGCTTTGGTGCACGCGTCGCCAGCCTTGAGCGCCAAGGCTGCACCGCCGCTAATTGCCGAGATCGAAACGACCGCGAAAATTGTTACGGCTAGTTTGTGAAACTTTTTCATCTTGAGTTTTCTCCTTGTAGTTTTTGATGTTTACTTGCTGTTGAGTTCAAAAATTGCCACGGTGCCCGAGAGTTCGTAGCTGACGATTACCAATGGCTTCTTTGAAGGGCTGTCTTTTGCTTCGATAAACAAAATGCCTTCTGGTGAAACGTCACCTGATGACTTCGGAGTTGAAAGCATGCTGCCTTGCCAATCGGTTGTCGAGATGTATTGCACGAACACCGGCGCTGCGGGGTCGCTAACTTCAAACAACATGATGCCTCCGTCGCGCTCGAGGCCGACGACGAGCCAGTTCTTGTTGAACGCTCTGCCATAGGCGATGCCCTCTGGCTCTGGGCCTTTGTTATCGCTTCGAGTGTCTACCGCGTTTGCTACACCGGTCGTGGTCGACCAGTCGGCGTTGAAATAAGCGCCGTTGACTTCCAAAACTTTTTTCTCGATCAAGTTGCCCGAGTCGTAAACGAGTTGAGCCGGGAACACTCCTTCGAATGTTGGGGCCTTCCATACCGAGAACGATCGCGCGCCAAGCGAGTAGGCCGTTGAGACGGTCGTCTTCGTGGTGACGATTGTTCCGGTCACGTTTGCAGGTGTGAACGGCGTTACACCGAGGCGGCCAAGGTTCGCGTTAGATGTCAACGACTTATCGGTACCGTTTGCGCCGTAGCGAACATCTTCGGCTTCCGCGACTTTCGGGTCGGTGCCACCCATCAGGCACGGCCACTCGCGCGCGTCACCTTCGTTGGCGGTGAACAAATAATCGTTTCCACCGAGACGGGCAACTGCAACCGCGTCTGGCTGATACATACCATATGCAGGTACCGCACGTACACGACGCTCGTTGTCTCGGTCACTTGGGTCGATGCCTGTGCCTTCGGTGTTGTAGTTCTTGAAACCCAAACCAGAAATTCCGGTGATTACACCAGATTCGAGATCGACTGTCGCGATTGAGTTGTTCTCTTGCAACGTCACCCATGCCGTCTTGCTGTCTTTTGAAATCGCGATGTATTCAGGTTCAAGGTCTTGGGCAACTGATGCGCCTGGTCCATAAACGCGACCACCCGCATAGATGATGCCACTGAGGCGATCTTTAAAACCAGAAAAATCGAGCGTCTTGGCGACGATCTTGGTTGCCTTTGTGTCGATGATCGAAACTGAACCAAGCGGGTCGCTCGATTCAGTGAGCACGCCACCAGTCAGGCAATAGTCTTTCGGTTCGCCTTCGTTGGCCGTCAATACATAACGACCGTTCGGGCTGAAGTGAATCGAGTCAGGCAACGCACCGACTTCGACACCCTTTGGCGCCGAGGCGAGCAACTTGCCGTCGACATCCATCATGAACACACGACCGGCTGCAGTTTTTTCTCCGACCGAAGTCGCTGCGACGACAAGACCGTTCATCGCGGCAACACTTTGAATGCCGGTGACGCCCTTGCTTGCCAAACTCACACTCTTGACCAACTTCGGTTTTTTGATGTTGCTGATGTCGACGATGTCGATCGTGTTCTTCGCACCGTTGGTGATGAAGAGACGCTTGCTCTTTGCATCCATCGCCGAAATTTCTGCACCAGCAAGGCCGATGCCACTGTCAAAACGTGCAACAAATTTCAGATGTGTGCTGCCTGGGTCGGCCGAGACGACGGGTGGCCTTTGCGACTTGGCGGAAATTGGTGAAGCCGAAATGCTTGCTAACAGCGGCAACACGATGAATGGGACAGTGAGTAAATATCTCGGTTTTGTCATGGCGTTAAAAATAAACTGTGCAGATGACAATTAGGTGCTCGTTCGGTTACGCGACGCTAAACACTTGGAAAATATCTGTCGCTGCGTTATTTGGTGGCAAACTTTTGCGTAATCTATAAACAGTTTTATGACCGTCATCACCGACACGAACTTCGACGAGCAAATTGCTTTTTACAGACTCAACGGATGGTTGATTACCGAACTTTTTGATGAGGGCTTTGCTGCTTCGATCAAATCATGGGTTGACGATGTTCAATCGTGGGATGATTCTGGTCAATGGCTCAATCACTATGAGGAGACCGAGCACGGTGCGCAAAAATGTCGCACCGAATATTTCACCCCGTTTCATCAGTCGTTGCGGGCATTGCTGTGCGATGGGCCGATGCTCGATATCGCCGGCAAACTGCTTGGCGAACCGGCTGTGCTCTACAAAGAAAAAATCAATTACAAATTGGCTGGTGGTGCCGGTTGGGACGCCCATCAAGACGCCCCGGCGTATCCGTTTCTCGATCAACACATTTCATGCATGGTTGCCGTCGACGATGCCAACCAGGAAAATGGTTGTCTCGAAGTTGTTTCGCGGCATCATCACGCACTGATACCAACTGATTCACGTGGCTGCATTCCCGACTCGGTCGTCGCCACGCTCGACTGGCAACCAGTGCCGTTGCGAGCGGGTCAAACTTTGTGGTTTCACTCGCGAACACCGCATCGCAGTGGCGACAACAAATCGGCGCGCAACCGTCGGGCTATGTATCCGACATATAACGCCGCGAGCGAAGGCGATCTGCGCGAACAGTATTACGCCAAGAAGCGCAACGAGTTTGCGCAACATCAAAAAGACGGCGACGCAATTAATGGTCGTGTACAAATTTCATTAATCGATGACTTTCGTGGAAAGCCGGTAAAAAAATGAGTGAGACAGCAACAATCGACGAATTCATCAACAAAATTGAGTCGCTCTATTCGCGATGGGGCACGCACAACTATGACGAGAAGATCAGCCAGATCGAACACGCCGTACAGTGCGCCGACCACGCGAGACGAGATAACGCCGACGACGAGTTGATCGTCGCGACTCTGTTGCACGACATCGGTCATTTACTCGAACTCGAAAATCAGGCCGGCAACGTCAATTTGGCGAAGAACGACTCGCATGAGTCGACAGGGGCATCATTTCTTGCGCAACACTTTACGTCGGCAGTCACCGCGCCGATCGCGCTACATGTCGAGGCGAAGCGATTTTTGTGCACCACCGAAGCGACTTATTTCGACACGCTTTCACTTGCCTCTGTGCGAAGTCTCGAAATACAAGGTGGCAAGATGAGCGACAGCGAAGCCGAGCGCTTTGCCCGACATCCTGCAAGCGAGCGCGCCGTCGCGCTTCGCCGATGGGATGAACTCGGCAAAGACCTCGAGCCGAGCGGGTTGACCTTCGCCGATTTTCGCGAACACATTCGTCGCTGCATCACCCGCTAACTCGCCAACCCGCACCCGGGTTAAACCAACTTTGTCGTCGTCACCCCAACGGTGACGTCGTCACGAAAGTTTAAGAAACAGTTTTTCAACTTCGCCGAGCGAATAACCCTCGGCTGCAGACTTGCGCGGGTGCTTGATGCAATCTGCGAGCCCCGACGCCAACATGCGAAAGCCAACGGTCTCGAGAGCTTTCGTTGCCGCAGCGATTTGAGTAACGATGTCTCGGCACTCGCGCTCGTCTTCGAGCATCTTTTCGATGCCGCGAATTTGTCCCTCGATGCGATTGAGGCGCGTCACCAACTCTGATTTGACGTCTTGATCAATCTGCATTTCGATTAGGCCCGCGAAAACCAGCGACGCTTGCCAGATGCCTTTGGGCTCGAACCAGAGCCCGCCGCGCACTGACACCTATCGCTCGGCGCAACGTGGCCAAGCACCTGCTCGACATGAGCCCCGCACCCAGCCCACGAAGGACGTTGACATTGTTTACAAGTGATTTGTTTGCACATACCCCCTAGGGTATCGTAGAGGTATGGCAAATGCAAATACTCCGAACTTGATTTTTCAGCAGTATTACCTTCAGTGTCTTTCGCATGCCAGTTATTTAGTCGGCGATAAATCGAGCGGTCTTGCAGTTGTTGTTGACCCACAGCGCGACATCGCGCAATATCTAGATGATGCACGCGCGAACAACTTGAAGATCACAAAAGTTATTGAGACACACTTTCACGCCGACTTTTTGTCGGGACACCTCGAACTTGCTGCTGCGACTGGCGCCACGATTGTTTATGGCGCGGCTGCAGCAGGTCGAGTCGATTTTGCAATTGAGACTTATCGGCACGGCGAACATATCTCGCTTGGTGCTGTTGATCTTGAAATTCTTGAAACCCCGGGCCACACGCCAGAGTCGATCAGCGTCGTAGTTCGCGATGGTTCGCCGACTGCTGAACCTCATGCTGTGCTCACTGGCGACACGTTGTTCATCGGCGACGTTGGTCGCCCCGACTTGTTGGCAACAGTTGGTGTGTCGGCAGATTCTCTGGCTCGCGCGCTTTATGACTCGTTGCACAACAAATTATTGAAACTGCCTGACGCGACGAAGGTCTACCCTGCTCACGGGGCTGGGTCGTCGTGTGGCCGAAATTTATCCACTGAAACTGTTTCAACGATTGGCGAACAGCGTCGAAGCAATTATGCACTGGCACCGATGGGCATCGAGCAATTTGTTGAGGCCGTGACCCAAGGGCAATCTGTTGCGCCGCTTTATTTCTTGTTTGCGGCGACGAAGAATCGTGAGGCGCGCGAACTGTTTGACGAAAGTGAAGCAGTCGTCAAGTTGTCAATCGAGCAGGCGCTCGCGGCTCAACGCGACGGCGCAGTGTTGATTGACTCGCGCGATGACCGGTCGTTTGCGTTAGGGCACATTCGGGGATCGATCAATGTTGGTCTTAGCGGACGATTTGCGGAATTTGTTGGCGAAGTTATGCAGCCGGGCACACCGATTGTTTTGATTAGCGAACCTGGTTTCGAAGCCGAAGGAAAAACGCGATTGGCGCGCATTGGTTTCGATAATTTTCTTGGTGCGCTTGCCGACCCGATTCGCGTGATGGCCGAGCGACCAGAGTTGGTGGCTCAACAGTCGCGACTTTCGGCTGCGGCGATGGCCGAGCGCATTGAGGATGTCGACGGCTTGGTGCTTATCGACGTGCGCAACCCGGGCGAAGTTGAACTCGGTTCAATTGATGGCGCAAAACATGTGAGTTTGCCGGCATTGTTGCGACGCATCGATGAGTTCGACAAAAATTCGCCGACGATTGTGTTTTGTGCGGGCGGATATCGCTCTTCGATCGCATCAAGCCTGCTCAAATCGCACGGCTTTAAAGATGTTTCTGATTTGA
>Ga0255198_1000330_pt1 | contig 10318 bp, 6 predicted proteins | sample Miss_Law_RepC_8h_FD_188421 | JGI IMG/M metagenome (GOLD analysis project Ga0255198, IMG submission 188421) | Freshwater microbial communities from Mississippi River, Louisiana, United States - Miss_Law_RepC_8h | ecosystem: Environmental > Aquatic > Freshwater > River | place: USA: Louisiana...
AACTCCGCAACCTCGATGAAGAAGGCATTATCCGCATCGGTGCAGAGGTTCGTCCTGGCGATATTCTCGTCGGTAAGGTAACACCGAAGGGTGAGACTCAGCTCACACCGGAAGAGCGTCTCTTGCATGCAATTTTCGGCGAGAAGGCGAAAGACGTTAAGGACACTTCGCTTCGCATGGACGGAGGTAAGCGTGGTCGCATCATCGGCGTCAAAGTATTCTCTCGCGAAACCGGTGATCAGCTCGAGAGCGGCGTCATCAAGCGTGTCCACATCGAGATCGCGCAGTTGCGCACCGTCTCTGTTGGCGACAAGCTCGCCGGACGCCACGGTAACAAGGGTGTTATTTCGCGCGTTCTTCCTGAAGAAGACATGCCGTACGACGAGAATGGCGATCCGGTAGACATCATCCTCACTCCGCTCGGCGTTCCATCTCGTATGAACCTCGGACAGATTCTCGAGCTCCATCTGGGACTCGCGGCTGATTCGCTCGGCTACCAAGCGGTGGTGCCATCATTCTCGGGTGCGACTGAAGAGGAGATCAAAGAAGAGCTCAAGAAAGCAGGGTTTAGAGAAGATGGTAAGCGCAAGCTCTTCGACGGACGAACCGGCGAGCCGTTTGCACAGCCGGTATCCGTAGGCGTCATGTACATGTTGAAACTTCACCACATGGTTGAAGACAAGATACACATGCGTTCAATCGGTCCGTACTCACTCACGACACAGCAGCCCTTGGGAGGTAAGGCACAGAACGGCGGTCAGCGCGTGGGAGAGATGGAAGTGTGGGCGTTCCTCGGTTACGGAGCCGCTCACTCATTGCGCGAAGTGCTCACCATCAAATCAGATGACATTCTTGGTCGTTCCGCTGCGTTCGATGCGATTGTCTCGGGCGAACGCATTAGCGAGACGAACACACCAGCGACCTTCAACGTCCTGGTACGACATCTGCGCGGACTCGGCATTGACGTTGAATTCAAAGAAACAGGGGAGGGGGCGTTTACAAGCCGCACGGGCCAGAAGCCAATGCGTAACGAATAAATGAGTATGCAAAAGAAAAAAGATGCATTGCCACAGAATTTCGAAGCGATTGTCTTACGGCTCGCGAGCCCTGACCGTATCATCGATTGGTCATACGGCGAGATCACAAAGCCTGAGACCATCAACTACCGAACCCAGCGCCCCGAGAAGAACGGACTCTTCGATGAGCGTGTCTTCGGTCCTGAGAAGGATTACGAGTGTTACTGTGGAAAGTACCGAGGCGTACGCTTTCGTGGTGTCGTCTGTGAGAAGTGTGGTGTAGAGATCACGCGCTCTGTTGTTCGTCGTGAACGAATGGGACACATTGATCTCGCTACCCCGGTCTCCCACATCTGGTTCCTCCGCGGCATCCCCTCTCGCATTGCACTTCTCTTGGGTCTTTCGGCAACCGATGTCGAGAAAGTGGTTTATTTTGCGGGGTACATCGTCACCTCTGTTGATGAGAACGAGCGCACGAAGCTCCTCAAGGATCTCGAGCAGGAGTTCAAGATGAAATCAGGCGCGACAACGAACGCTGATGAAAAGACGCGACTTAAGGATCTTGCGCAAAAAGCGAAGCGCGACATTGAATCAATCAGGGAAGGAGTGGTCTTGGACGAAGCGGCGTATCACACGTTTGCAGTGAAGTTCGGTGGCATGTTCCGTGCCGCCATCGGTGCGGAAGCACTCTACAACCTTCTTAAGAAGATCGACCTCGACGTCTTTGCGGTGAAAATCAAGGAGGAGTACGAGAAATCTCCTGCCGCTGAACGCGAAAAACTGCGAAAGCGCCTCTCGCTCGCGGAGAGCCTCCGCCGGTCGCAGGTGCGACCCGAGTGGATGTTCATCACGCGGCTCCCGGTAGTTCCGCCGGCACTCCGCCCAATGGTTGCGCTCGAAGGTGGTCGCCACGCATCATCGGATCTCAACGACCTGTACCGCCGTGTCATCAACAGAAACAATCGTCTGAAGCGACTTTTAGCTATTCATGCGCCGGAGGTCATTCTTCGCAACGAAAAGCGCATTCTTCAGGAGGCTGTCGATGCTCTCCTTGATAACTCGATGCGTCGCGGCGCAGGAGTACTCGGCGTTCTTGGTGGACGTCGCCGTGCCCTTAAATCTCTCGCTGACTATCTCAAGGGTAAGCACGGCTATCTCCGACAGAATCTCCTTGGAAAGCGTGTTGACTACTCAGGTCGTTCCGTCATTGTCGTCGGTCCTGATCTCGAGCTCGATGAGTGTGGACTCCCGAAGCACATGGCGCTCGAGCTCTTCCGCCCGTTCGTCATCCAGGGTCTTCTTGCACGAGAGCTTGCTTACAACATTCGTGGCGCGGGACGTCTTATAGAAGACGAGGCACCAGAAGTTTGGCCGATCCTCGAAGAGGCAATCAAGGGTAAGTATGTGCTCCTGAACCGCGCGCCGACACTCCATCGTCAGTCCATTCAGGCGTTCCGTCCGGTACTCATCGAAGGTAATGCGATCCAGATTCACCCACTCGTTTGTCCTGCCTATAACGCAGACTTCGACGGAGACGCGATGGCAGTTCACGTGCCGCTCTCGGAGGAAGCACAGAAAGAAGCGGAGCAGATCATGTCCGCAGCAAAGAACGTCCTCAAGCCTGGTTCGGGCGACGTAGTCGTTGCTTCGAAGCTCTTGGACATCGTCCTCGGCTGCTTCTGGATGACGCGTGCGATTCCTGGTACGAAGGGCGAAGGAACACATTTCCCCGCACCTAATCGCGCCATCATGGCCTACGATTTCGGTGCCATCGACCTCCGAGCACCCATTAAGGTGCTCCCGACAGACAGTGCCAAGTATGCGCAGTTCAATGGCGCAGTATTCGAGACCACTGTTGGGCGTCTTCTCTTCAACTCTGTTCTGCCAAACGACTTCCCCTATGTGAACGAGGAGATTACCTCGAAGCGCATGAGCGCTATGGTTCGAAACCTTGTGAACCATTACTCGCTTGATGGTATTCCGCCGATCCTCGATAAAATCAAAGCATTCGGATTCCGGTACGCGACGTATGCTGGTATTACCTGGTCGCTCTCTGATGTGCGCGTTCCTGAAATCAAGAAGGAGCTCATTGAGCAAGGCATGGCAGCCGTCGCCAAAGAGCGCGACAACTACGAAAACGGACTTCTCACGAACGACGAGCGTAAGCGCATGACTATCGAGACGTGGGCGAAGGTTTCCGGAGATCTGAGAAAGCACGTTCTCGAGTCACTTGATTCGCAAGGTCCCGTGCACAACATGATCACATCGGGTGCTCGCGGTTCTGCAGTTCAGCTGCATCAAATGGCAGGTATGAAGGGTCTCATCACAAACCCGCGTGGAGAAATCATCGAGTTCCCGATCCTCTCATCATACAAAGAAGGATTGACCCCGATCGAGTACTTCATCTCAACGCACGGTGCACGTAAAGGTCTTGCCGACACGGCCTTGAACACGGCGCGTGCAGGGTACCTCACTCGCCGTCTCTTCGATGTCGCTCACGACGTCGTCGTTCTCGAGAATGATTGTGGAACGAAAGAAGGAGTGTGCATTGCGCGCCCTGGCAAAGAGAATATCGGTGGATCATTTGCTGATCGTATCTTCGGGCGTGTTCTCGCAGAAGATGTCGTTTCAGATGAGAAAGTCATTTTCGAGCGAGGTCATCTGTTGAGTCGTGATGACGCACAGGCAGTTGAAACGAGCAATGCGAAGGAAGCAGTCGTTCGCTCTCCCATTACCTGTAAAGTCCATCGAGGTGTGTGCCAGATGTGCTACGGCACCGATCTCTCAAACGGCGACGTTGTCGATGTCGGTGAAGCAATCGGCGTCGTTGCTGCGCAAGCTATCGGCGAGCCGGGTACACAGCTCACCATGCGTACGTTCCATACCGGTGGTGTGGCAACTGCGGGCGGTGACATTACCATGGGTCTTCCTCGCGTCGAAGAAGTATTCGAGTGCCGAGCACCGAAAGCCCCTGCAGTACTCGCGCGCGTGAACGGTGTCGTCAGTGGCATCATGCGCGGCGAAGGGGAGACTGTGCTCACGATCCTTCCCGAGGAAGGAACAACCGGGAAGATCTCGAAGACAAAAGGAGCGAAGCGTGAGACGGAATACATCATTCCTCATCTCCGAACACTCGTCGTAAAGGAAGGTGAAGCCGTCAAGAAGGGAGATTTCCTTACCGATGGTTCTGCCGACCTTGAGGACCTGTTCCTTCTTGCGGGACGAGAGCGTGCTCAGGAATACATCATCAGCGAGATCATGCGCATCTACGAGCTGCAGGGTGTCTCGACGGCGCGTAAGCACCTCGAGGTCATCGTGAAGCAGATGTTCAGTCGCATCACCATCACTGCGGTGGGAGACACCGGCGTCTCGGTGGGGGACATCATCGCAGACTTCGAGCTTGATCGCTTGAACCGCGATGCTAAGGAGCGGAATATGGAGCCGGCAAAAGGAAAGCAACTGCTCCTCGGTATAACCGAAGTGTCGCTCACTCGCGCATCATTCCTCTCAGCGATCTCCTTCCAGAACACGCCGCGCAAGCTTGCAGAGGCGGCCGTGTCGGGTTCGATCGATCGTCTCGTCGGTCTCAAGGAGAACGTCATCATTGGTCGTCTTATTCCTGCCGGTACTGGGTTCAAGGGAAGTCGCAAGCACGCCATGATAGATACGTTGCAAAAAGAGCTGAATGCGAAAGATGCACTTATGACCCCCGTGAAGCAGGCTGAGGGAGAAGTTGCCTAAAGAGCATCTCAAGTAATAACGAGGGAACCGGCCGCATTTTGCGGCCGGTTTCGCGTATACAGCCGCGTGTTGAGTGATGTGCGTTTTTGAGGTACAGATGGGGGAGACAACAGAGAGGAGTGCGTGATGGAAGCAGTTGTTCACGTCGTTATGGCAGTGCTGTGTCTGCCAGGGGATTTCCAGGTTCTCGTGATGAATCCACACAAAGAGGAGCGAGGGTGGATCTTTCCCGGAGGACCTGTCGCATCTGGTGAAGAAGAATGCGCGGCACTCGCGCGGCATGTACGTGATGAGATAGGTGTCTCCGTGCCACCGGAAGCGTTTGTTCCTATAAAGGTACGTCGCCATCGGCACAGATCGCTTGTGTTCTCTTCGTATGCAGTCTCATGTTTAGATACAGTGCGCGATCTAATCGGGCACGTTGGTCCCCGCGGCCACTTCATACAGATCGTCCACCGTTCGCAATTGCGAGAGCATATGGACCGTCGTCGTGCGGCTATGGCGGTACCAGGGTAAGAGCGATCACATCAGAAGGCCCGAGCGCGTTGCGCACGGGCCTTTGTTTTCGTGCGAGGGAGACTAGGATCCCAAGACGAGAAGAATCATGAAGGACAGCGCGATGCTCCCTCCGGAGAGAACGATAACGCCGACGACACCTACGGTCGCCAATCCTCTCACTGCGTGCGATTCAGACTGCTGCCACACGCTCAGTCGTGGTGCAATCACGGCACTGAGCATAAGCGCGAGAACGACGAGCAGGACCTGTGTCCACACATTCCACATAAGCACCTCCTGTGTTGCGGATTCGACGAGACTACCACGAAGCGCGCCGCACGACAATTGAATGAGAGTCTTGGGAGGGCGATCGAGAGCTCTGTCGTCGTCGGTACGATTCTGGTGTAGGATTCAGATGTGTCAGATACGGTTCAGCAGATTAAAGACAAGCTCACTATTCAAGACGTAGCGGCAGGGTACGTAAAGCTCGAGCGCGCGGGGAGTACTCTCAGGGCACGATGCCCATTTCACTCAGAGCGCACACCCTCCTTCTATGTTTCGAATGAGCGGGGCACGTACCATTGTTTTGGATGCGGCGTTCATGGGGACATTTTTACCTTCATTGAGGCAATTGAAGGTGTTGATTTTAAGGGAGCTCTTAAGATGCTTGCTGAGCGAGCAGGAGTGCCGCTCGTTTTCGGGCCTGCCGAAAAGCGTGACGACAAAGATCGGTTGTACGATCTTCTAGAAGTGGCGACCGTCTATTTCCAAGCTCATCTCGATGATGCCGCGAAGGCATATCTGAAGAAGCGAGGTGTCGAAGATGGAACTATTCTCGCGTTTCGACTCGGGTACGTGGGGGATGGGTGGAGCGATCTCTGTGAGCACCTACAAAAGAAAGGGTTCACTGAGAAGGAGCTGATTGATGCGGGCGTGGCCAAGCGCGGTGATCGCGGAGGCATCTCTGACAAATTCCGCAACCGCATCATGTTCCCCCTTGCCGATACTGCCGGTAGAATCGTCGCGTTTTCCGGGCGATCGTTTGGGGAGAAGGCACATCCCGATGCACCAAAATACCTCAACAGTCCTGAGACGGCACTGTTCCATAAATCACGTGTTTTGTATGGGTTTGATCGCGCAAAGCAGTCAATGCGCAAGCACGGGTTTGCGATCCTTGTTGAGGGTCAGATGGATCTGGTTATGTCCCATCAAGCAGGTTTTGGTAACACGGTCGCGGTGTCTGGTACCGCGTTTACTGCGGATCATGCACTCCTCATTAAGCGAATGTGTGAGAATCTCCTCATTGCGCTCGATGCGGACGAAGCTGGTATCAAGGCTGCGGGGCGTGCCGCGCGCGTCGCGCTCGCCTCCGGGCTTAATGTGAAAGTAGCGGCGATACCGAAAGACCTCGATCCTGCAGATCTCATTCTCGCCGAAGGGGGCGACGCCTGGCGGCTTATTGTCCGCGACGCTAAGGACATCATTACGTTCCTCCTCGACGTACTGGCGATTCATGCACCAAAACGGGATCAGTATCGCCGTGTTGTAGAGGCGGTAGTACTACCTTTTTTGACAGATGTGCAAAGTCCGATCGCGCGCGAACAATATGTGCACGAAATTGCGGGAAGACTTGGTGTCTCGGAAGCGGCGGTACACGAAGCGGCAAAGAATGTGCCGCGCGGCATTGAGGGTTCCTCCATGCGGTCGCCAGAGGCGGCGCTCCAGAGAGAAGGGGAGAGTACTGCCCATTCGCAGCGGGTACGCCATGCGTTTGCCATCCTTCTCTCTCAGGAGGCTGCTACGCAGCCTGAAATTGATTGTGCGGCACTAGCACACGATATCGGCGAAATTATCGGCGAAGAGCGTTATCAGGCACTACGAGCACTCTCAGCCCAGGAGTCAGAGTCCTTGAGGTTTGAGGCCGAGCGTATGAATGTCACTTCATCAGACTTAAAACACCGTATTGAGGCGCTTCTCGCAGCTCTTCGTCATGATCGCCTTCAGGAAGACCTTAAACGGGCTACGGAGGACTTAAAGCGAGCAGAGGCTGTTGGCGACGAGGCCGGAGCAATGGCTCTCATGGAGAGGTGTAGACAACTCTCGGCAGATATTGCGCGATTGAGGGGAAAGGTGTAGAGTGCTTGGTAAGCCGCTTAGGGCGGTCTTTCTACTGCATTCTCTCCTATGGCGAAGGCACAAAAAAAGACGTCTAAAAAAGTAAACACGAAGGGTCAGAAGCCTGTCTCTCGTGCCGCGAAAAAGGAGGAAAAAAAGACACAAAAACCGGCCACAAAGCCCTCTTCGGGATCCCCAAAAAAGAAGACCGCGGAAGAGAAGCTTCTTGGTCTCATAACACTCGGAAAGGAGCGTGGTTACGTAACCTTTGATGAGATTCTCCGCGAGTTTCCCACGATCGAGGATGATATCGTCCTTCTAGAGGACATGTATGAGAAGTTCGGCTCTGCGGGCATCGACGTTTTGGAGGGAGGAAACATGCTCGAAGATCAATCCGCTGACGATATTCTCGAGAAGAAGAAGCTCCAGAACCGTCGCTCTGACAGTTCGTATGATTCGGTCCAGATGTATCTGCGCGAAATCGGTCAGTATCCGCTTCTTAATGCCGCTCAAGAGCGCGAACTCGCCAAAAGGATTCTTGAAAGCGATGAAGAGGCACGTTCAATTCTTGCACGCTCAAACCTTCGCTTGGTAGTTTCTATCGCGAAGAAATACGTGAATCGAAGTCCGGATCTCACCCTTCTCGATCTGATCCAAGAAGGGAACCTCGGTCTTTTCAAGGCCGTGGATAAGTTTGATTATGAAAAGGGTTTCAAGTTTTCGACATATGCTACCTGGTGGATTCGCCAGGCTATAACGCGTGCGCTCGCTGATCAGTCCCGCACCATCCGTATTCCGGTACACATGGTGGAGACCATTGCGAAGTATAAGCAGAAAGTGCGCGAGCTCTCCCAGCATCTTGGGCGTGATCCTCTTCCGGAGGAGATTGCTGCTGAGATGGGTACAGATGTCGATAAGATCTACACGATCCAGAAGATCAGCCAAGATACCGTTTCTCTCGAAAGTCCGGTCGGCGAAGATGACGATGAGCGCTCGACACTCGGCAGCTTCATTGCCGACGAATCGATTCCTACGCCGGATCAAGATGCATCACGACGCATTCTTTCTGAACAAATGCAGACAATTTTAGGCGAGCTCTCACTTAAGGAGAGGAAGATTCTCGAGATGCGAAACGGGCTCACCGAAGATGGTGTGTGTTACACGCTCGAGGAAGTTGGCAGAGAGTTCGGAGTTACGCGCGAGCGTATTCGTCAGATTGAAGCGAAGGCGCTGGAGCGCATTCGTTTGCACGATAAGGCAAAACAGCTCAAGAGTTATTAAAAGAGCGCGAACCAACTGGTCCGCGCTCTGCTTGATTAGCTGGTCCCTCCGGGATCAGGTTCCCGTGAGTGGTGCCGGCATGAACGTCCGGGCATAGCGAGCCGCATCCAGGAAGTAGAGGCGGGGCTCATCGCCATTCCATCGGACGTGCATCATGGAGCCGATCTCGATGTGCTCTCGGCCTCTTCTGTGAAAGAATTCCCTCAGCTCGAGCTTGCCTTGGACGATAAGACGCATGGCGTCCTCCTCCGAGAGCTTAGCTGCTCGTCCGGCGCCGCAGGCGGAGTGTCCGCAAACGACGACCTTGTCGAGACCCTTGAGGCTACATGCCTCTTCGATCTCATACATGAGCTGAAGTCCTGTGATCGCATAGGCCCGCCGACGGGGAACAGGGGATGCTGAAGAGAGGTTCAGCGCACCTCCGTTCACCGTAATCTGGTGGATGCGATCGCATCCTGAGAGCTGCCGGTAATGATCGAGGAGCCCGCAGGATATGTCGGCATCACCGCACTGGAGCAGCAAAAGGCCGCTCGCATGATGTGCTTTGTGAGGGTCGAGATCGCACAGGATATCGTCGTCGCGTCGCGCCCTTAGGTAGGCGCGCGAACGCTCGTCCAGTAATTCTGCCATTCAGGTACCCTTCTTGGCTTGTGTTCACACTTGTTCCCATATGAACAAGCTCGCGATATCCTACTCCTGTCAAGCCCCCTCGGCAAGGGGGGATTACCCGCTTTGCCCATGCGTAACTTTGGGGTATATTCGAACAACTATGGACGACACATACACAGGGGATTTAAAGGAGTTTATTCTTAGCAGAAATGAAGAGCAGAGCGCATCGTTTCGGTCTGCCGCGGCGCGGCTCAGCCGTATCCGCTACCGTGCGGAGCATCCTACGGAAATAGCCGCATGGAAGTGCATGGACGGGAGATTGAATCTTGCCGTTTACACCAAAACTCCGCCTGGCATAATCCAGCCATTTCGCAATATCGGCGGGCGGTTTGATTTGGGGTGGCCTTTCTTCCAGGAGGTCATTAAGGGGTGGGCGAACTATTCGCTGCATCGTGGTCGGCGCAGCCTCATCCTCGTAACGTACCATTTCGCTAAAGGTGATCATCATCGCGGGTGTGCCGGTTGGAAATATGATACCGGAGCAGCGCAGGTAGCCGCACAGAAGCTTGCCGAGCAGACCGAGTCGGTGTTTGGGAAGATGCCTCGCATGGTGTATCCGATTGTTGTGGGCGTGGAGACGGATGAGGAAGGATTGGTTTTGCATGGAGTGAATGGACAGACGCTCGATATGGCCGAACTCACGTCATGTGACGGGCTTGAGGGTAAAGTACGCGACCTCTATCCTGATATGGATTTACAGATGGTCACTGACCTCTTGCCGCTTCTCATCGGAAACTGGGAGCATATACGAGAGGTGCGTGCGTCAAATCGGCCGCCGATCGACCTCGAGCACCGCGAGCAGATAATTGCCATAGGTCGCGGTTTTGACTGGCTCCACCTCCCGAATAAAGCGCTCATCATTGGTCCCTATTCGCATGAGTGGCCAGATGCAGTGGCAACGGCGGGGAAGATAATCCTCGGGAATCTTAATGACGGGCGCGTACCGAAGAAGGAAGGAGTACTCCTCCTTGTTTCGGCGCTTTCTCGTGACGAGGAGGGTA
>Ga0255198_1000333_pt1 | contig 10282 bp, 7 predicted proteins | sample Miss_Law_RepC_8h_FD_188421 | JGI IMG/M metagenome (GOLD analysis project Ga0255198, IMG submission 188421) | Freshwater microbial communities from Mississippi River, Louisiana, United States - Miss_Law_RepC_8h | ecosystem: Environmental > Aquatic > Freshwater > River | place: USA: Louisiana...
GGAGGCCTTGCGGCCCTTCTGGGAAACCCCGGCGCGGGCCTTGTCGCTCGTGCACCACTGGCTCCACGATCAAGCAAACGCTACTGCTTGACTCATTCTACCGGAACCTAATGGGAAATGGTATGAATCTTGAACAATCCGAGGTTGAAGTTGCGCGGACGCGGATACAGCCAAACCGTCGCCGGGCCGTTGCCGTCACCGTCCTTCCCATGGCACGCGGCGCAGTGCGCCTGATAGGCCGCTTGTCCGGGCGGGGCCTCGGCCGCGAAAGTGAGCGGCAACGCACTTGAGCCGAGAATGATTGCGAGAAGCCGGGCAACCAGCCGTGTCCTTTTCGAGCCGCGTGGCGCACTCATGCGCGGCAGCGTCGCAGGCGGACCGTTGGTGGCTAACCTTGGCTTGGCTTTTCTTTTGCCGGAATTGTGAGGACTGAAGTCCGATCACCCGCGCCCGTGGCTTCACCTCACTGCGGCGCTGGTGCCTTCGGTTTCGGGCCTGGCGGCAGCTTCGGCGGTTCGCCGCCGGCGAGCGGGCCAAAGGCGAAGGACTTGGCCTGCCATTCCTTCTCGTTCGGGACCGGCTCCCACTTCACGCCGTCGGTGCTGCGCGAGATTTTGTGCGGCGGCCAACTGTAGCCGTAGAACCAGTTTTCCACGCGCCGGATTTGGCGCGGGATGGGCGAGCCGACCGGCTGCCAGTCGAGGCCGTTCGGCGAGCGGTAAGCTTCCTTCTGCGTCGTCGCGAGGAACTCCTTGCCGGTCCACACGACGCACTGGATGTCGGCGCGCGCGGCGTTGGTCGCGTTGTTCTGGAAGTTCACGCCGTCCTTCGTCACCGCGAGCAGGCCGTTCTGACCGCCGATGACAAAGACGCCGTTGCCGAACGCCACGCGGCGCAGGCCCGCCTGCTTGTCCACCTGCCCGGCCATCTGCGTGACGGTCATTTTGCCCGTGGCTGGCTCGAACGCGGTGACGGGGCCGAAGTCGCCGGAGCTGACGATGAGTCCGTTGCCCTGCGCGGAGGCGCGAATCCAGTGCGTGGGCGTGGGCATCTCGGGCTTGGCGACGAGCTGCCACTGCTCCGCGTCGGTGGTCTTGAAGACCTTGCCGCGCAGGTCCACCGCGTAAAGCGTGTCGCCGAAAATCTCCAGGCCGAAGATGGGCGAGCTGCCGGGGATGACGCCGTCGGACCACGCGCGCCCGTCGCGCGTGGCGGTGACGCGCCCGCTGAAGTAACCGCCGGCGGCGAGGAACATGCCCCTGAAGTTCACGCACAGATTCAGGTCGTTCTGGTCGTGGCCGGGCTTGCCCCATTCCTGGTGCAACTCCCATATAAGACCGTCACGCGAAAGCATCCGATGCCCGCCGTGCCCGACGGCGAGGAACCAGTTGTCAGCGGCGCGCGCGGTGAGGGCGGTGAGCGCGAGGATGAAGGCGAGGCGGAGCGAGGTCATGGGGAGGAGTTTCACCACGGATGGATTGGATTGAGGCGAAGTTGTCGGTAGCAGCAGGGCTCAGATGACCTCGATGGGATGCGTGGTCAGCCAGATTTCAAGCTGGTCAAACCGCACCTTGAGCCGCTCCTTGAATTCCACGAAGAACTGCCGGTTCTCCGCTGTGTCCGGCACATCCATGAAGACCCGAACGAGGCGGTCACGAAAGATTTCCTCCTCGTGCTGCCAGATGCCTTGGATGATTTGCGTTTCGCAGGAAACCGCGCCGAACCGTTTCCGCAATTCAAACAGGGTATCGGCGAGCAACTCGCTGGGAATGTCCCGCCCGTCGTTATACTGCGACGGTATGAGTATCTCGTAGCAGCGCATAGTGCTCATACTTCGCCTGGCCTTCGACGGAGAAGTGGATGTCCTGCTTGGCCAAGTAGGGAAGCGCCTGTTCCGGCAGCATCATCTCTCCGTTCGACCAACTCTTGAACGAAAAGCGCCCGGCCAGATAGCCCATGGCACGCCGCTCCGCCGCTTCGTCAGGGAAACGGATGATAATCATGGTCGGACTGTAGGCAGACGGTGTTTGCATGGCAAGGTTCGGGAACTCTACTTCGCCTTCCCAAAACACCGCACCACGCCATCGAGGCTCGACACATACAGCCGGCCTTGCGCCACGGCCATGCCGTCCCAGACGGGTGGGCTGGCGAGGTCGAGGCCGGTGCTTTGGTTGCCGTTGTCCACGGCCACGGCCCAGAGCTTGGCGCCGCGCTTGCCTTCGAGGGCGTCGTCCTGCTCCTGGAGCTGCTGGAGGATGCTCTTGTCCTTCGCGGCGAGGCGCTCGAAGGCATACTCCTCGTCCACCAAATCCTCCGCGCCGCTCACGATGAGCGAGTTGCCGGCTTTGGCCATCGCGCGCGTGATGATGGGGACGTAACGCTGCCAGTCATTGGCGACGAACGTCCCCTTCTGCGCGGGTGCAGGCTGCGCGTTCGGCTGCGCGGGGTTCGCCGGAGAAGGCGTCGTGGCCGCAGCCTTCGCGGCTTTCTTGCCACCCTTGCCCGCGACTTGCGCGGGCGCACCGGGCGCGCGGCGGAACCACAGCGCGGCTCCGCTGCGGCCCTTGCCGGTCTCGATGCCGGGGCCGGAGACGCCGTGGTTTTGCCCGGCTTCATCGCGCGCGTCGCCCTTGTCGAACGACGAGAACTGCGCGAGCGACTTGTCGGGCTTGGCCGTCGGGTCGGCGAGGCGGGCTTGAATCTCCGTGCCGGTGAGCGCGCGGGTGTAAATCGCGAACTGGTCCATCATGCCGGTGTAGCTGGCGTCGAGCGTGTCACCAACGAGATTGTTGTTGCCGTCGCCGCCGAGGCGGAGCGGTTGCTTGGGTTGCGCGGCCACGAAGTCCGACTTGGACTGCGCGACAATTTGCCCGTCCAGATAGAGCTTCATCGTCTTGTCCGCCTCCAGCACGCCGACGATGTGGTGCCAGCCTTCGAGGAGCGGCGCGGGTGCATTGGCGCGGGCGCGGGTGGAATTGCTGTTGATGACGAAGCCGACCTTGCCTTGCTCGATGACCAAACCCGCGCCGTTCTGCGGGCCACCGTGGCTGATGAGCACGCCGTCCTTGCCGTCGGGCAGCGCCCAAATCTCCAGCGTGAAGGGCTTGCCCGCGATGTTGTTCTTCTCGGTCTGCGGGTAGGTGACGACGAGCGGCGTCGCCCCGGCGGCGGGTGCGTTCTTCGCGGCCTGCTTGCCGGCCTTGGTGGCGAGGCCGGGGTCAACAGGCGCGTTGGGCGCGTCCTTGGGCATCTTCATGAGCTGGTGCTCCATCGTGGTGGTCCACTTGAAATACTGCGCCTCGCGCCCGTAGCCATACACGTTCTTGTCGTCGTGGACGATGATGCGGCCCGAGGGCGCGTATTTGCCGGCCTGGTAGTAGCCGTTGTGCCCGCCGGAGAAGCTCTTGCCATAGACCCAGTAGCTGCGGTGGAACCACGAATCGTCGAGGAAGCCCATCGGCGCGAAGAGGTGCGCGCCCTCGCCCTTCTGCGCCGCCCCCTGCTCGATGGCGTTGTTGCTCACCGGGCCGATGTCCACGCGCTTGCCGTCGGCGGCAATCTTCTGCGTGCGGAGGTAAGTCCATTTGCCGTCGCTGCTGAGAATGTCGTTCAAGCCCACCGGCATTTGCAGGGTCTTGTGGCGGTTCTGGAAGTCGAGCCCGGTCTCGGGATCGATGTGGTTGTAAACCACCTCCACCAGCTTCTTGCCGGTCGCGACATCCAGCTTGAGGAAGCGCAGCCCGCCATCAAGGAACACGCTGCGGCCCGCGACGAAGCTCACGTTGCCGTGCTCCACGAGCACGCTGCCGTGGACGGGCCAGACGGACTCTAGCTGCTCCAGCGCGCCGTGCTGGCGGTTGTTGGGCGCGCCCTGGAATTTCCAGATCAACGCGCCGTCGGTCGCGCGGAGGCAATACACCCAGCCATCTTTGCCGCCGAACAGCACGCGGCCCTGCCAGTAGGTCGGCGGCGAATCCACGCGCGCGCCGGCGATGAACTGCCACTGGGGCAAACCCGTGGCGTGGTCCAGCGCGTGGACCGTGTGCGCGTCCACCTGCGCGACGAAGACCTTGCCCGCCGCGATGGTGGGCGCGGAGAGCGGCGCGCCGAGCTTCACCTCCCACGCCTTGCCCAGGTCGGCGAGCAGCGGCTGGTCGGAGTTCCCGCTGCGCTTGGCGTCGTGGCGGTAAGTGGGCCAGTCCTTGGCATCAGCGGCGGCTTCAGTCAGCGGCTGGCCGAACGCGGGGCCGCGCACGAGGCGCTTTTCATCCGTCGGCGGCGCGGGATGCGGCGAGCCCGCGCCTGAGGCGAGCGCGTTGAGGCCGTCGAGCTTCGCCTCGGGGTAGCAGGCGCAGTTGTGCGGGCCGGCGTAGGTGAGGCCGTTGGCGGGCAGCACGCCGTAGAGGCACGCGCCACGCACCCAGTGGTTCAAGTCCCAGTCCTGTTTCGCGTGGTCCACGAACTCGACGCCGGTGCGCGAGGGGATGAGGTATTTCTCGGTGGCCTTGGCGATGTAGCAGCGGTGGTGAAACCAGTAAGTGCCCTCCGGCACGTTCGGCGAGAACTGCTTCTTCACCTCGCCGGTGTGCAGGTCGCGGCCCTTGAACTCGCCCTTCTGGCTGCCGGAGAGCGTGCCGGCGTTCCACACGAGGCCGCCCGACACGATCAAGTCCTCCGGCGAGCGGTAGCCGGACTTCTCGTGCGGCGCGTCCCAGAGCTTCTTGCCGGTCTTGGCGTCGAGGCCGCGCTGCGCGCCATCGCCGCCGGCGTAGAGCACCACGTCACCGCTCAGGACCACGCGCGGGCTGTAGTTGAACTCGAAGAGCGAACGCTTCGTGGCCTTGTCGCTGGCCCAGCGCTGCGCGCCGGTCTGCGGATCGAGGGCGATCAGGCCGTCGCCGTCGTGGTAAACGAGCTGCCGGCCGTCGCAGGCGATCGTGATGGGCGCGATGACCTGGTCCTGCTTGCGCCACAGCACCTTGCCGGTCTGCGTGTCCACGGCCACGAGGTCGCGCGGCTTCTTGTCCCAGTTGTATTCCGTCTCGACGCGCTTCTGGTCGCTCTGCTGCTTCACGGCGAACTCCTCGAGCACCCACGGGCGCGGGTTGACGAGGGCGTAGAGAACGCCGTTGGCGATGACAAACTCCTCCGCGCCCTTCGTGCCTTCGAGCGTGCGGAGCGTCTCGCCGGTCGCGCCATCCACGCACGTCACGGGCGTCTCGATGCCGAGCGTGACAAACACGCGGTCGCCGTCCGCGACGAGGCGGCGCGTGAGCTGGGTGGGGCCGGACTTGAGCGGCCAGAGATGCGTGTTCCACGAAGGGATGGGGCGCTTCCAGAGGATGGTGCCGTTGAAGGCGTCGCGCGCGATGAGCTGCCACTTGGCGGGCAGCAGGATGGAGATGCGCGAGCCCTCATCCATGATGTAGAAGAGCCGGCCCGCTGCCGTGACCTGCGCGCTGAGGCTGCTCATGCGGTCGTGGTGCCGCGACCAGCGCGGGCTGCCGACCCACTGCAAGCGCTCCGGCGGGCCGACCACGCTGTCCTTCGAGGCCGTATTGCCCTTCGCGTCGTAGAAGTAATGCGTCCACTCGTCGAGCCGGCCGTCCTTGGGCTTCACGGACTTCTTCCAATCGCTGCCCTGCCGGATCATCGCGACGCCGTTGGGCACCAGCACGCGCATGACCTCGGCCATCGGCACGCTGCCGAGCTGCCCGACGACGAGGAGGTTCACGGTGTTGTCCACGTAGGGGAGCAACGGGCCGTCGAGGTGGTTGATGCTGACCGGGCCGTAGCTGCCCGTGGCGGCGATGGCGTTGCGCGCGGCGGTGACTTTCGCCGCGTCCGGGTCGAGGCCCTGCACTTGGTAACTGTGGTTCGCCCGCAGCGCGGCGGTGAGCTGGCCATCGCCTACGCCGAGGTGGACGACGATGCCGCCCTTGACGCCGGAGGCGGCGAGAATTTGCCGCGCGTCATCGGCGGGGGCGGCGGAAAGAGTGGTGCCAGCGAGGAGCAGCGCGAGCGCGGCGACCAGCCCGTGCCGGCGGTTTGCAACCGCCGTCCAGCGCGCCCGGCAGGACGGGGCCGATGCGAGCAGTCCACCCGCAACGCGGCGGTTGCAAACCGCCGGCACGGTGCGCCGAGCAATGTGCGGTGCCCCGGTGCAGGGGGCGATGGACTTGAGGAAACGCAGGGTGTTCATGGCGGAAGGTGCGGACAGTCTGGCGGGAACGGGCGTCATGGCAATGCGGCAACAGACGCGGGGGAGGCAGGGGGAGTTACTGACCAGATAGCGTCAAAACCGAGGCAAGCGTTCGCAGCCTATCAAGAGGTTAGGCTGCGTTCGTCTGCTCATCTGTAACCTTTCGATTCGCTGGCGCAGCGCGTGACATGCGCCGCCACCACAGCAATGCTCCACCTAAACCAAGCAACAATCCAGCGACCCCGCCTACAATAAGACCGCCAACAGGGCCGAGGAAAATCAGATTCTCGTTCGCTCGGACTGAGAAGTAGCCAATGAGCACACCACCGGCAAGCGAGCCAAGAAGCGTAGCCGGGACTATGAGGAAAAACACTGGAACAAGGACTCTCGCTCGCTTCGTTGTCAAAAGTATGCCGCCAAATATCAACGAGCCCACAAAGACTGCGCCGAGTGTCAGAAGAATGACGGCGGCGATGACGATTAGAACCAGAACGATTGCCATACGCGTATTGGCCTAACTGGCGATAGACTGCACACCGCGCAGCCCATCCCATCCGGCAGTGCACCCTGTTCCGAACCCCACCCGCTGTCCAGCCTTCGGCGCGCGCTTTGGAGTGCGGCGAGTTCTCGCCGCTTTCCGCAGGCGACTCGTCGCCGTCGAAGTCCGAGTTGCATGCGGACTTGTCAGCACTGCCGCGCTCGCGCGAGCGCCATCCGGTTCGTCCATCCGAACCCGAACAGTCCTCGACGGCGACGAGTCGCCTGCGGAAAGCGGTGACAAGTCCCCGCACTCCACAGTTCGCCCACGCCGTCGCTGTGCTCTGCCCGCAGCGCCCAAAACTACTTCAGCCAGTCTGCGAGGCGCTCGCCGGCCCAGATGTCCGCGATCTTCTGGCGGGTGCGGACGGCGGCGGACTGGGTGCCGTGGACGAGCACTTCGCTGGCGAGGGGGCGGGAGTTGTAGTTCGAGCCCATCACGGAGCCGTAGGCCCCGGCGCTGAGGAGCGCGAGGTAATCGCCTTCGCCCACCTTGGGTAGCGGGCGGTCCTTGCAGAAGTAGTCGCCGCTTTCGCAGATGGGTCCGACGACGTCGGAGCTGACGGGCGCGCCGCCTTTCTTCGTGGTCGGGACGATCTCGTGGTAGCTGTCGTAGAAGGCGGGGCGGATGAGGTCGTTCATCGCGGCGTCCACGATGACGAAGTTCTTCTTGCCGGTCTTCTTGACGTGTTCGACGCGGGTGACGAGCAGGCCGGCGTTGCCGACGATGAAGCGGCCGGGCTCGATGAGGATGCGTAGGTTCAGCGGCTGGAGCAGCGGGACGAGGTGCGCGGCGTAGGTGGCGGGCGTGAGGATGTCCTTCGCGGCCGGGGCCTGCCACCAGGCGGGGTCGCCGCTGGCGAGCGCGTCTTTGTAGATGATGCCCAGGCCGCCGCCGATGCTGAAGAACTCGAACTGGTATTTGGCCTTCAGCTTGGTGACGAGGGGGAGGAGTTTTTTCACGGCCAGCTCGAAGGGTTTTACGCTGGTGAGCTGGGAGCCGATGTGGGTCTGGATGCCGCGCAGGCGGAGGTTCTTGAGCTTGGCGGCGCGGGCATAGACGCCCTCGACCTGCTCGAAGGCGATGCCGAACTTGTTCTCGTAGGTGCCGGTGGTGATCTTGGCGTGGGTGCCGGCGTCCACGTTCGGGTTCACGCGCACGGCGACGGGGGCGATCTTCTTGAGGCGCGCGGCGACCTTGTTGATGCGCTGCAACTCGGGCTCGGACTCGCAGTTGAAGCAGTAGATGCCGGCCTTGAGGGCGAACTCGATCTCGGCCTCGGTCTTGCCGACGCCAGCGAAGACGCACTTGGCGGGGTCGCCGCCGGCGGCGATGACGCGGCGCAGCTCGCCCTCGCTGACGGTGTCGAAGCCGCTGCCGGCGTTGGCGAGCACGCGCATGACGGCCTGGTTGGAGTTGGCCTTCATCGCGTAGCAGATGAGGTGGTCGAGCGGGGCGAGGGCGTTGTCGAGCTTGTCGAAGTGGTCCTCGAGGGTGGCCTGCGAATAGACGTAGAGGGGCGTGCCGTGCTGCTTCACGAGCGACGCGATGGTGACGCCTTCACAACTGAGCTCTTTGCCGACATAGCGAATCGAATGCATGGCGGCGCGTTATGCCCGCCGCCGGGCGAAGTGCAAAGTGCAAAGTGCGGCGGCCGGCGCGTTGGGGATGCATCGCTACACGGTCGTCAAGCTCCAAGGGCGCGGAGCGCGGCTGTGTGCGACAGCACCAGCCGCAGCAACGCATCCGACTCAGGAGCGTTCGGGTTCGGTAACAGATCACTGGCTGTTGCAAGCCGCTGCGGCTGGTCTGCGACACAGCCGCGCTCCGGTGAGGCGGTGCTGCCGTGAATGACGGCTCGCCGACCCGGGGCGGCGGTGGTATGGGTGGCGGTGTGAAACGTTGGCTCCGCATCGTTCCGGGTCTGGTGTTGGTGGCGTGCTTGTGCGTCGCGGCTCCGGTGGGCGCGGCGGACAAGCTCGTCTGGCGCGCGGTGGCGGACCGGGTGGACGCGGATATTGACGGGTGGACGTTGCCGCAATTGCTCGAACGCATCGCGGAGGCCACGGGCTGGCAGGTCTTTGTGGAGCCAGCCACGCAGCTCCGGCAGCCGGTGTCCGTGAAGTTCAACCACGCGCCGGTGGGCGAGGCGCTGGGCCGGATGCTGGGCGAACTCAGCTTCGCTCTGCTGCCGCAGCCCAAGGCCCCGGCCAAGCTCTTCGTGTTCCGCACCTCCGTGGGCGACGCCACGCAAGCCGTGAAACCTCGCGAAGTGCCAAAGGCCAAGCCCATCCCGGATGAGCTGGTGCTGCTGCGCAAGCCGGGCAGCAAGGAGAGCGCGGAGGAGTTGGCCAAGCGCCTCGGGGCGCGCATCACCGGCCGATTGGATCAGTTTGGGGCTTACCGGCTCAAGTTTGCCGATGAGAAGGCCGCGCGGGAGGCGCTCGCGGCGATGAACGGCAATGCGGATTTCGACGTGGATTTCTCGTATCCGCTGCCGCGTCCGGCCACGGCGGATCCGCTGGCGGCGAGTTCCGCGCTGCCGTTCACGCTCAAGGCGGACGCCAGCGCGCCGGCGGGGCAGTTGGTCGTGGGGTTGATTGACACCGCCGTGCAGCGGAATTCGCCGTTTGGCGACTTGCTGCTCACCGGGGTTTCAGTGGCGGGCGAGGCAACCCCCGGCAGCACGGGTCCCACGCACGGCACCTCGATGTTTGAGACCGTGCTGCGCGGCCTGGCCAGCACGCAGGACAAGGGCGCGGCAACTTCCGTGCGCGTGCTGCCGGTGGATGTTTACGGGAGCGCAGAGACGACGAGCACGTTCAACGTGGCGCTGGGCATCGCCGAGGCCCTCAACGCGGGGGCCACCATCATCAACCTCAGTCTGGCCAGTCCCGGCGACAGCCAGTTGCTGCACAACGTCATCGCGCAGGGCGCGGCGCGCGGAGTCCTGTTCCTCGGGGCGGCCGGCAACGAGCCGACCACGGCGGCGAATTATCCCGCCGCGTATCCCGAAGTGGTTGCGGTCACGGCGGGCGGCCGCAACGGCCAGCTCGCCAGCTACGCGAACCGGGGCGACTTCGTGGACGTGGTCGCGCCGGGGTCGAGCATCATTTACTTCGGGGGCAAATCCTACCTCGTCAGCGGCACTTCGGCCTCCACGGCGTTCGTCTCCGGGCTGGCCGCAGGCATGAAGGCCCGCACCGGCGCATCTGCCGAGGCGGTGGCGGCGAAGCTAAAGGAAGCACTGGGTGCCCCGAAACCCGGCGGGAACTGATGGTCCGTTCGGCTCGTGCCGGCGACTTGCAGTCGCCGCGTTGCGCGAGTGAGCAGCGTCCAAGCCCCGTCCATCCACGCCCCACAGACGGCGACTGCAAGTCGCCGGCACAGGATCGCGGATAGGGCGCGGCGGTCCTGATACCATTTCCCATTAGGTTCCGGTAGAATGAGTCAAGCAGTAGCGTTTGCTTGATCGTGGAGCCAGTGGTGCACGAGCGACAAGGCCCGCGCCGGGGTTTCCCAGAAGGGCCGCAAGGCCTCCG
>Ga0255198_1000346_pt1 | contig 9983 bp, 13 predicted proteins | sample Miss_Law_RepC_8h_FD_188421 | JGI IMG/M metagenome (GOLD analysis project Ga0255198, IMG submission 188421) | Freshwater microbial communities from Mississippi River, Louisiana, United States - Miss_Law_RepC_8h | ecosystem: Environmental > Aquatic > Freshwater > River | place: USA: Louisiana...
TAAGATACGTTTTTCCACGCTGATGTTATTTAAGATACCTTTTTGCACGCTGAGCTCGATTTTGATGTTCGCCGTTTAAGCGGTGTTGATTTGGGCTAACCCTTTGCTTTGCCTTCAGCATCGTGATGCTTTCGAATAAGCCTCGCTGCTTCATAAGATAGTTGTACGGCCCGCGCTGCTGATTCCGAAGCTGATTTAGTAGCCTCAGCTGCGCGAGCAGACGCCAAAACAGACGCATCTTCCGCGTGTTGTGCAACGGCTAGCGCTGCTGCTGCCGCGGCCGCGGCGGCGGCTGCAGCAGCTTCGAGCGACGATTCAGCACTGCGCTGAGCTGCTGTTGATGCGATTTGAGCCATGTCGATCACTTCCCTTAAAACGGCCTTTTCGACCGCTTCAAGCGCGTGTTTTGATGCAGACAAGGACATCTCAGCCGACCTCGCTGCACAATCTGCGGCTTGAGCTGCATGATCAGTCAAGGTTTTTAGCGTTGAAATGGCGCCAAAGTAGCGCTTGTCGAGCTCGGTATAGCCATCGCGAAGGCTTTCAATCTCGAGGCCTAGAGCGTCTATCTTCTTATTCACAAGTTCTAACTCAGATGCTGATTCAACTGGTATAGAATTTTCATTTGCCATGGTAGTCAACTTGTAGTTTGGTTTTGGAATGTATATTAATCCGGAACTTTATTGTTAGTTCGTTAATCAAACATTGTTTGTTGCGCATTGACTATCGCAAGGGTAAAGAAACGCCGACATGAATGCCGCTTGCAGTGTAGGCCTCTCCTCCAAAGCTTTCGATGCGAGATCGAGTCAGTCCCCATATGACTTTAAGATCTGGGGTAAGTCTTGTTAGGGCACCTATTTCTAAACTGTAGGTTGGTGTTTTGCTCCGTTGATCAACGCGTTGGAATCCTTTACTACCTTTCAAGCGTATGATTGACTCGCTTACTGAAAGGGATGTTGTGAAAATAACGGAGTCCTCGCTAAATCGATGAGGGTTAAAATAGGAATAACTCTCTTGATTTGAATTGCTATACTGTTTTCTTCGCAGCTGTATCGATGTTCCAGTGTTACGGCTCAAGTCAAAAATAAGTCCTGCTCGATATTGATTTCGGGTGTTCTCATCTGAAAAGTGAATCTTTGTAGCGCCTAGGGTGGCAGTCATTTTTTCCATGATACGATGCTCCACATCAACACCGTACTCGATAAGTGTAACGTTTTCATCGATTGACCGGATTGTTTCTACACGGCCCCGACTAGCTCCGATTTCCAACGTACTGTCTGATTGAATCTTCCATCGATGGCGAGCTTGTCCCGCTAAAAGGGCATGACCAGAAACCTGTTCGATTCCAAATATAAAGAACGTTTCAGAATCATTATTCATATAGTCTGTTAGATAATTGATTGAATAACCATATCGTTTTTGATCTAATTGCTCAAAAAAGATATCCGAATAGCTCAACCGCGAATGAGTACTTTCAATAAGCGGATTAATATCGATTGCAACTGTTGATCTTCTAGCATGAAAGTTGTCACTAGCTCTCGTTAATTTGACATCGCCCAGACCACCTATCCAAGGATGGACCTCGTTTGATAGCGCGTCATTAGCGCAGATGATTGACGCCATAACAAAAACGATAGAAAGGATGCGCTCTCGCATTGCGAAAATAGAGGGGGTCAGCTTTATTTTGTGCCCCATTTTTTCCTCAATCCAAGTAATTCGACGCAGTATCCATAAACAGCGGCTGGTTGAACGATCAGGGAAAACGGAAACGCATAGAGGAGCATTCCAAAATAGTTTGATCGAACGTGAAGCCCCATTTTTAGAAAAAGTCGTGAGCTACGGTAATACATTACATAATTGAGAGCAACGGATATTGGTAATAAGGCTAGGGTCATCGGACCCACAATCCAGTAATGTCCAAAGGATGCTAGGATAATTCCAGGTATGAATGCGAAGGTGAACGTGAGGTCAAGCAAGGGGAAAAAGAAATCCCACCAGATGAACAGGATTAAGTATTTGCGATGACTCAGAAGTTGTGGGTATGCCTTAAATGCCTCTATCATTCCTCGTGCCCATCTTTGACGTTGCTTAATCAATTGGCCCAGGGAACTTGGAACCACAGTAAAAGCTATAGCACTTTCGCAGTAGTCAACCTTGTAACCCAACTTTAGAAGACCCCAAGTCAATACAATATCTTCGCCCACTGTAAGCGGCCATCCGCCAAGCTGTAGCAAGGCTTTCTTCGTGTAAATTGAAAAAGCACCCTGGGCTACTAAAGTTGCGCTATACATGGACTGTACACGCTTAACAGTCGTTATACCCTGGAAATATTCCCACTCCTGTGCCCGCGAAAGCCAGCTGAAGCGTGAATTTTTTACCATTACTGCACCCGCTACCGCAGCGGTTGCACTTCCACCACTCATTTGCTGCTTAACAATATTCTTAAGAGCATCGCGATACAAATAGGAATCGGCATCAAGTGTGATGATAAGCGAGTACTTTGATAGCCTAAGGCCCTCATTTAAAGCGTTTGCTTTCCCTTTGTTTTTAGGTAGAGTCAGGCACCTTAAATCTATTTGATTGGAACATCTAGTCTTGACGATTTCGGAGGTACCGTCGGTCGACCCATCATCAATAACAATAATTTCAACATCACCGTCATATTTTTGATTCAACAGGGCTTGTATCGTTAAATCGATGTGATCTCGTTCGTTAAAGGCAGCAATTAACACTGTGACGGCCGGATAGCTTTTTAGGTCACTCATTGGCTTACGACGATCTAGTAGCAATGACGCTAATAAGAAACTGTTGATAAATCCAGGAAGTATTGCAATACCCATAATTAACAAAAAAGATAGCGGCTTGCCGATAACTTCTGAGAGATCAAGATACCAAGAATAAGAGAGCCAGATAGACAGTGCCGCCCAGCTTAATGCAAGAAAAAATGAGATCAGAAATTTCGAGCCCAGGCTAATATATAGATTGATTTTTTTCATCGAGATCGTAGACTGGCTTTTGATGAAGATGTGCGTAGAAAAATGGAACAATATGTTAGGCCTCAAGCTGCTAATGTTCACAATTCCACATACCCGCATAAATAGCGACTTATGTTAGTAAACGAACGTTTTGATATCCGTGACTAGTCTAATGTGCAGTCATTCACATGTATCCAACTCATTTTTCTACAGAATACCTCGTTAATCCACTACTATTAACAGGAAGACAGAACAGCCATGCAAACGGGGGCATTTATCACTCTTCAATACGCCGACATGTTTGTCCCAACGCACTGGGCATACCCATTCAGGTTGCAGATATTTGAAGTATTATTAGCTCTAGCGATTATAGATTTATGCAATCGATATCGAATAGTAATCCGAAGAAATTACATTTTGAAAAATGCGGTCTTAGATCTGTTAGATCTTGCTAGTTGCGATCCACTTACTGGAGTGAAAAATCGAGCAGCTGCTGAGACGCAAGTTAATGCTTCGATCTTGTCTTCAATTAGTATGGGTTTTAAGCCTGCAATTGTAATGCTCGATATTGATAATTTTAAGCAAATCAATGATACTTACGGCCATCAGTTTGGAGACAAAGTCTTATGCCAACTTACTTTGATTTGCCAAGATCAGATAAAAGATTCGGGTACGCTCTATCGAGTGGGAGGTGACGAGCTTCTTATCGTCATTACAGAAAAATCAAGAGACGAAGTGATGAATATCATCGGATTATTAAAGCAAAGAATTGCATCGCAGATTTTCAGAACTTGTAATAAAGATCTCGTCTCATTAACGGTTAGTATTGGCATCGCTATAGATCCTGCAGAGAATGGGATGTTTCGAAATCCCAAATCTACTTTCGTTCATTTCTACTCGCTTGCGGATCAGGCGATGTACGAGGCCAAAAGAGATGGCCGAAATCGTATCAACTTGTCTGTACCCTCCTTATAGGTGTTTTAAAATTGGTATCAGTGGGGGCCGTAAGGATTGGTGTAGATACGATGGATGTCAATGTTATTAGCAAGTATCCAAAATTACCGTCCAATCGGTATGAGGCAGTTTTTCGTACTGCACAAGCTGGTATTTTGATATTAGAGTACCCTAGTGGCAAGATAATTGATACAAACGATTATTTTGTCAACCTTACAGGATATAATTGCGCAGATATCCTTCATAAAGAGCTATGGGAGTTTGGCTTTTTAGGTGATCGGGACAAGTCGATAAGAGCATTTAAGGAGTTGTTGACTAAAAATTATATTAGATATGACAATATTAGTCTTAGGCATATAACCGGCCGAATGGTTCCAGTCGAGTTTGTTGGCAATATCTATGCCTTCGACAATACGATTCAGATTCAATGTAATGTCCGTGATATATCGGACAGAGTGCTAGCCCAGGAAGGGCTTTTACAAGCCCAATTGCAATTGGTAGAAATGCTTTTTGGTGCTATCACTTGCATAGGACAATTAGTTGAAGCACGGGACACTTACACTGCTGGACATCAAACGAGAGTCGCAAAGTTAGCAGTCGCTATTGCCGATCACTTAAAGCTGTCCAGTGATGAAATTATCTGCCTCCGAGTTGCTGCACTTACGCATGATCTTGGAAAGACTATGATTTCGAGTCGTTTGCTTAACAAAAGGTTGCCGCTAAGCCCAAGCGACTGGAGAAAGATCAAATCACACCCTAGAATTGGAGCAGCGCTTCTTAAGCCACTATCTGGTCGATTTGAGATCAGCAGGGTTGTTGGTGAGCATCATGAGAGAGAAGATGGATCGGGATATCCATGTGGACTGACTGCTGTTTCGATTTCGTTACTTTCAAAGATACTCGCCGTAGCAGATGTAGTCGATGCAATGACGAACGCCAGACCCTACAGGCCAGCCTTTGGTCTGGAAGTTGCACTCGACGAGATCACTAAACAAGCCGGTATATTATTCTCAAAAGATGTAGTGAAAGTCTGCACGCAAATTCTGAGAAATAAGAACTTCACACTACAGGCTGGAGTTAACCAATAAGGTCCGATTGGTTGCTGTTGGTGTCGTTAACAGATGGATGATATTCTCTTGATAGGATGAGGCCGGCAAAATCATCAAATGAGACTTCGTTCCTTTTTTCTATTGGAACTGTTCTCCAGTGTTTGTGTATGAGCGTTAGTCCATCTATCAGATGGATTTTCCTAATGATACTGCTCGCACTTGCCGCCAGCTTTCTTTTAAGCTCCTCGTTTTTCTCTTTATAAGGTCTCGCTGCTGCCTTGCGCTCAATATAATTGATTCTATTCAAATTATATTTTAACTCTTGAATATAATTTTGCCCCTTCTCAATCTCTGAAATGTGTACCTTATAATCGTTTCGTGTTGATTGATCGGATGCCTGACGACTTATATCATGTATTTTATCCAACGACTTTAGCATGATTGATACGCTCCTTTGGTGTTTATGAAGAGATTCTTTGTATTATTTTTTGTCAACCATTTCAACTTAAGTTATAAGTCTTGGTATGACAGGTGCAAGCAAGTGAGGCGAGGAGTGGCCGATTATTTATCCGAAGTAATCCGCGTGAGTACTGAATTACCTTGTTGTTCTTGAGCGATTTGGCTATCGAGTTGACACTCTCGCGGCGAACCCCAAGTGTTGAAGCGATTTTTTCTTGTGTAAGGTAAATTGTTTCTCCGGCAATTAAATCAAACATACTCAGGATAAAGGTACAGACTTGCTGTTCGATAGTATGGTGACGGCTACAGTAGAGACTCACCAAGCCCTTCTGCAGTTGATGATTTATAAACTCGAAAATCAATTTTCTGAAGGCGCCTGACGTCTCGGTCTCCGCAGTAATCCACTCCTTTGGTACCCGATATGCGCTACCAGCACAGAGTATGCGAGCTGACTCCTGCGGTCGATGCGTTTGGCTGATAAGTCCTAAAGCGCTATCACGTCCTATGTGAGCGATGTCAATTCGATCGCCGCTTTCTTGGCGCAATGAGACAGCAATGATGCAACTGACAGGAAAGTAGACATAGGTCTGTTTGAGTCCCTCCCTTACCAAGATGTCGCCTGCTTTTAAGTGGATCAGCTGCAGACGGTATCTCCATCGTTCCCAGTCGGTGTCCGCTAGGTCGCAAAAAAAAATGTTTGACCCCTTAAGTGCGGAACCAAGTGATGACGGAGATTCAGCAGTAGTAGCTATATCGGGATTCTCCAAGGCAAGCCCTTCGTTTCTTAGAATTGATTTTCTAAGTTTGTATTGACTTCCCTTTCGTATTTATGAGTTATATCACTTATAAGATAAAGACTTAGAGCGTAAGTGCTTTATGAGATTTTTCATGCATTGCGCCTTGATTCGAGGCATTAAGGTTCAGATTTCGGGCGGGTTCAGATGAAGACTTTGTTGGCGCTTTTGTTTTCTATTTTGTGTGGTACTGAGGCGTATGGCCAAACTTGGTCATTGATTTCCCGTGACGGCGACACCAACGCTATTTACCTCGATGAGGACAGCCTTGAATTGGATCGAGGCCGTCGGCGGATTAGTGTCTTGGGTAGCTATTCGGAGGCCACATCAACCGGTGCGATGTCAGTTCTTCTTCGGGTCGAGTTCGACTGTGGGATGGAGCAGTGGAGAAGCATGTATTACGTAGAGTTTGCAGAGCCAATGGCGAAGGGGGCAGAGACTTTTCAAGATAGAAATGTGACTCGTTGGTTTCTCATTGAGCGGGGATCGGTGGAAGAGTATACGTTCTTGCTTTTATGTGGGGCATAAGTTAAGAACGGTAAAAAGTATATATTAAAGGACAGACAATGGATATAAAAGTTGCTAAAAAACATGTTGATAAATTTCAATTAATTACTGCATCTGATAGGTTAAAGTGGACCGCAAAAAAGTCCGGTATTGGTGCTCTTACTCCTTTCATCAGTTCGCAACACGGTCCTAGGTTGCAATCCGTTCACGATCGAGTCGGAGTTAGGTCTTGTACGCATAGTGATATGAATGTCTTTGCGGGCGAATTAAATCGGTCAAAAACTCTCGCCTTAACGCTCGCCGATAATGTTCCGATTGAAGTAGCCGGAGACATCACTCCGCTTGGCACCAAGGCATTGGTGGCTAATGAGGTGGAGGTTCAGGAGTCTTCACGAATAGTAGGTATCTCACTCGATTATCTCCTCAGTCTTTTGAAGACTAATCGAAAAGATTCAGTGCAATGAGGTTGAAGTCTGAGCTAAGCTCTTCTAGGGCCAGAGGGTCTGTTCTGTTATTTCAATCAGTGGTTAAAGCGCGTGGAGGCTGGCATTGGGGTACCCGATTTTTGGCGAGACATGGGCATCAGTACGGCCCACCTTTTACAAGTGGCGAGCCAAGTACGGTGGCATGGACGTGTCGATGATGTCGCTTATGAAAGAGCTTGAAGAATAAAACAGGCGGCTCAAGAAGATGTACCTTCAGGAGAAGCTCAAGGCCGAGATCGTCTCGGAGGCGCTTGAATAAAATGGTGAGGCCATCTCAACGCAAAGAGATGGCCGTAGCCGCTGTGAGGGAACGTAGGGTCCGGAACGTGTCAACCTGTTTTGAGCCAGGGGGTCTGTGTCCGAGTGGCTTGCGAGGCCTTTAGGATCGGTGAGTCTTGCTACCGCTACGAACGTAAGCTCGATCCAGATAATGAAGCGATTGCAACCTGGCTGATCAAACTGACCGACAACAACCGCAATTGGGGCTTTGGCCTTTGCTATTTGTACTTGCGAAACCTCAAGGGATTCAAGTGGAACCATAAGCGCATATACAGGGTCTACAAGGCGTTAGAGCTGAGTTTGAGAATCAAACCCCGTAAGCGGTTGATCCGGGAGAAGCCACAGGCGCTAAAAGTGCCTCATGAAATCAATCAGGTTTGGTCGATGCGACTTTATGCATGATCAGCTTGAAGACGGTAGAATGTTCAGGCTACTCAATGTGATTGACTACTACAACCGAGAGGCTATTGGGATCGAAGCTGACTTCTCATTGCCCTCAGGGCGCGTGATCAGAGAGCTCAAGCAGATGATTGCCTGGAGGGGTAAGCCCCAGATCACTCGGTGCTCTACGGTCCGGAATACAGACCCATCTGTCTGGCGGTCAGCAACAGCGAGTTGCCGTAGCACGTGCCTTGGCAATGAATCCGGCCTTGACATTGGGCGGATGAACCTACGGGAAATCTCGATACACAAAATGCCGATTTCGTATTCAATCTATTGCAATCCGTTAGTATAGAGCAGGGAGCGACAGTTTTGTTTGTTACTCACATCCCGCGCTATCTGCTAAGTGTGGGAAAACTATCGATGTAGCAGACGGTCGCGTGACTTCGCGTTGATTCAAGTGTTGTATTTGATTCGAGTGTAACCGGCTGGGGTCCCCGTCCTGGAAGGGCGCCAGAAGTACTTTTAAGGAAACTGATGGCTAAAGCGATTGCCCCGGTATTCAAAGGTAATAATCTCGCCTTGCTGGATGTTTATTGGAACGGTATAGCAAACATTACGGAATGCAAAGCTATTGGCCTGCTCCGACTGTGAGCCAAGCTGGCTACCCAAAACCGCCCCAACGGCAGCGGCAACTGTTCTTCCATCACCACGACCCATCTGACTGCCTAGCGCTGCGCCGATGACGCTTCCGACGATGGCGCCTCCAACTGTTGGTGTGTTGCTGTGAACGGGGATCTGTACTTGCTGGCACTGTTGTTGGATCACCGTCACGAAGTTAGGCTGTCGTGCAACGACAAATGCCGAATCAAGCGTCTGTGCTGGTACGATTGGTGTGTAACATATAAAAGATAAAACGATCGGTGAAAAATAATATGTTTTTGATCCCATCAAGAATCCCTCGCTTTGGGTTGTAGAGCGTCTTACTCTTTTTAGCCTTGAAATGGTTATATCCTAGGCTAAGTTTCACGAGTTTAAACATTGGAGGAACTAAGTTCGGAGCGATTCTATGCTTGTGAGAGTGTTTGTGCATATAGCAAAGTCTCTCTCGTGCGCGCGGTCTCTTTCGAAGTATGAATTATCTGCATGCGACTGAGTTTTGGTATACGTGAAAAATCGAAAAGTGATAACAACAAAAAAGTATGAAAAGTATAGCGGAAGCAGTTAATTGATAAGAAACGAAGCGAGTGGGTTATAAGCTTACAGGCATAGTCAGGGGTAAACTAAGTCAGTACTCGAGTGGTTCAAGGGCGAAATACATTGGATCGCCTGATGCATCTGAAACATCAGTCTTTGAAACACAATTATTTCGTAGCGGGCGTAACTTTGAAGTTTCTTTTTTGTTTTTCGTAGCACACGCAGGCCTTAGTCTCGAGCTTACTGCGATCAAGCACTCTGAGTTGGCCGCGTGAGTAGGCAATCACGCGATTGTTTTTCAGATCCTTAGCAATAGCATTTATGGTCTCACGCTGAATGCCCATGGTTAAGGCGAAGTCGGTTTGAGTGAAGTCAATGACATCCTCAGCAATCATATCGATAAGACTCAGGATCAAGCGACAAAACTGCTCCCGTAAGCTGTGGTGTCGGCTACAGAAGAGGTCTCGTTGGCTTTGCTCAAGTTGGACGTGCCAGTACGCGTGAAGGAAGGTTCTTAAGGTGGCAGAGGTTTCAATTTCGGCCTGAATCCACGCACGTGTGATTCTATAGGCGCTACCCGGCCGAATGATGCGTGCTTCATCGGTTGGTGCAGAAGCGTTCGGTGAGAGCCCAAAAACACCGGTGCGCCCAATGTAAGCGATCTGGATTTCCTCTTGGTCAGGCCCTTTTAGTGTGATCGCAATTAGGCAGTTGACGGGGAAGTAAGCGTAGGTTGCGCTTGCACCTTGCGGGGAAATTAACTCACCGGCGCGAAAGTGGTGAATGTGTATACGATCCCTCCAGCGTACCCATTCACTTGGTGGCAGGCTCGTTAGAAAGACATTTGAATGCTGGATGGAGGTCCCGATCGTAATAAGTCAATGTGAGGCATTGGCAAAGGCT
>Ga0255198_1000350_pt1 | contig 9936 bp, 10 predicted proteins | sample Miss_Law_RepC_8h_FD_188421 | JGI IMG/M metagenome (GOLD analysis project Ga0255198, IMG submission 188421) | Freshwater microbial communities from Mississippi River, Louisiana, United States - Miss_Law_RepC_8h | ecosystem: Environmental > Aquatic > Freshwater > River | place: USA: Louisiana...
ATAGCGCCGACATCCGCTCCGGCCAGCGCAATCACGGTTGATATACTCCAGATATATCAGCCGCCCAAGAGGAGACATTCATGGCCGACGCAGCCAAACCGACCGAGCGCAAGAAGCGGACCATCACCGAAATCCGCGACTCGAAAAAAACCGGCGAGAAGATGGTCTATACGTCGGTGCCCGACTACACCTCGGCGAAGTGGGCCGAAGCAGCCGGGGTCGATGTGGCGGTGGTGGGTGACAGCCTTGCCATGGTCGCGCATGGTCACCCCAGCACGGTGCCCGCCACCATGGACATGATGGTGATGCATGCGCAGGCAGTCCGGCGCGGCGCGCCCAATACATTTGTGCTGGGCTGCATGCCCTACCAGAGCTACAACACCAGCGATCGCGCGCTCCAGAATGCCACCCGCTTCATGCAGGACGCGGCCTGCGATGCGGTCAAGCCCCAGGGCGGGAAATCGCAGGCGCACATCCTGCGGGCGCTGGTCGATGCCGGGATCCCCACCGCCTCGCACATCGGGCTCACCCCCCACACCATCGCCATGTTCGGCGGCTTCAAGATCCAGGGCCGGACCGCCGACGCAGCAATGAAAATTCTGGAAGATGCGTTTGCCATCCAGGATGCCGGCTGCTTCATGCTCGAATTCGAGGCGGTGCCGGCGCCCATTGCCCGCGCCATCAGCGAACAACTCGAGATCCCCACCATCGGCATCGGTGCGGGTGCCGGCACCGACGGGCAGATCCTGCTCTCCTACGATCTGCTCGGCGTGTTCACCGACTTCAAGCCCAAGTTCACCAAGCGCTACGCCAACCTCACCGAGGTGGCAGTAGCCGGCCTCAAAGCCTACGTCGCGGATGTCAAGCAAGGTACCTTCCCCGACGATGACCACAGCTATGGTGTCGACCAGAAGGAGTACGAAAAATTCCTGGGTCTCCTGGAAAAGCGCCGCCAGCACTGACGCGCGCGAGGGGCCTGCGCCCCGACCGCACCGCTGCACGGCCATCCGCCCGGATGGCGCCGCGCCCGGTGGCGGCTGCGCTTGCGGCAGCACAGCCTGAGGATGCGGCGGCTCAAACGCTCACCGAACAGGCCTACACGCTTCTCGAGGAAATGATCGTGAGGCTCGAGCTCACGCCGGGCAGCGCGGTGTCGGAAGCCATGCTCTCGGCGCGGCTGGGCATCGGCCGCACGCCCATTCGCGAGGCGCTGCAGCGGCTCGCGCGCGAGCGGCTGGTCAGGATTCTTCCCAGGCGGGGAGTGATCGTTTCCGAAATCGACGTCAAGTCGCAGCTGCGGCTCCTCGAGGTGCGGCGCGAAATCGAACGCCTGATGGCACGCGCCGCCGCGCGCCGTTCCTCGGCTCACGAGCGCAGCCAGTTCACCAGCCTGGCGCGGGCATTCCGGCGCTCCGCGCGGGCACGCGACGACGTGAGCTTTCTTCGTACCGATCGCGAGTTCAACGAGCTCTGCCTTCTGGCAGCGCGCAACGAATTCGCGGCCACCGCAATGGGGCTCATGAACTCGCTGTCGCGACGCTTCTGGTTCCTGCATTTTCGTCAGGCAGCCGATCTGCCGGTCACCGCCAGGCTGCATGCCGATCTCGCGCAGGCAATCGCCGACGGCGATGAGGCCCTGGCGGCCGCAGCGGTCGATTCGCTCCTCGACAACATCGAATCCTTCACCCGCAACACCGTCAGCACCGATTTCTGAATCCCGTCGTCCGGGACGCCCCGCGGCGGCTCGACAAGCGGTCAGACATACCTCTAATATGTCAGTTCACGTTGCAAACTGCAGGAGAACGTCCATGGCCCACCTGATCGAACGTCACAACCCCTCTCCCCGTCAGGTTCGCTTCCGCGAAGACTACCGTTCCAACATCCATCCCGCATACAACGGCCTGCTTCATATCGGCGTGATCTATGTGGTGGGTATCGCTGTGCTCGGCTTTTGCATCTCCCGCCTCCAGGGCGCGGGCTGGGAGTGGCTCCTGGTCGTACCGGTCTTCTTTTTCTCCAACCTGTTCGAGTGGTGGATCCACAAAAACGTGATGCACCGGCTGGTGGATGTGTGGGCGCTGCGCGCCATCTACGACCGGCACACCCGCCAGCACCACCAATATTTCACCGACAACGAAATGACGGTCGATTCCACCCGCGAGTGGCGCATCATCTTCTTCCCCTGGCGTGCGCTCTTCACCTTCATGGGGCTGGGCACACCGTTTGCGGTCGCGCTTGGCTGGCTGGTCAACCCCAATGCAGGCTACATCCTCATGATCACCATCGTGGGCCAGTATCTGCTCTATGAGCTTTTTCACTACTGCTGCCACGTGCACGACAACGCGTTCGTGCGCAACATGCCGTTCATCAACACCATCCGTCGCCATCACACTGCGCATCACAACTACGGAATCATGATGACGCACAACATGAATCTCACCTTTCCGATCGCCGACTGGGTGATGGGCACCAGCGACCTCGACCGCGGGCTCGCAGGAACGCTTCTGAACGGCTACAACGAAGACCACATCCGCGCCGAGTTGCGACCCACCATTGAGCGTTTCCGCCGTGAAGATGCACCCGTCACGCTCGACGGTCCGGTCACAACCTCCGGGCAAATGGCCTGATCACCGAAGTCCTCAGCATTCAAAACAAACCACATCCCAAGGAGACACATCATGCGTAAACGTGATTTTCTGAAGGCAAGTGCAGTTGGCGGACTGGCTGCGGCGCCCGTGCTTGCCAACGCCCAGGCGGGGCCCACTTACAGCTGGAAAATGGCAACCGGCTGGGCAAGCGGTCCACTCATGGACATCGGCGCCAAGGCGTTTGCCGAACGCATGGCGGCGGTCTCGGGCGGACGTTTCAAGATCCAGGTCTTTCCGGGCGGGGCCCTGGGCAATGCGCTGCGCGTTCCGGAAACCGTGAAGAACGGCGTGGCCGAATGCGGTCACACCTGGATGGGTTACGACTGGGGCAAAGACGTCACCACGGTGCTCTTTGGCGGCTACGCGGGCTCCATGGACAGCGAGCGCATGCTGCACTGGCTCTATGGCGCAGGCGGCGACGAGATGCAGCGCGCCCATCGCGACGCCAAGGAGGGTGTCATTTCCATGCCGCTCTTCATTCGCACCGCTGAAGCGTTCCTGCATTCGCGCAAGCCCGTCAAGTCGCTCGCCGACCTCAAGGGCCTCAAGCTTCGCACCGCGGGCGCCTGGCTTGAAATGGCCAAAGACCTGGGCGCCGCGCCGGTCACCACTGCGGGCGGCGACGTCTACCCCATGCTCGAGCGCGGCGCAATCGACGCCACCGAGTGGGGCACGCTCTGGGAGAACATCTCCACCGGCTTTCACAAGGTCGCCCGCTACGTGATCATTCCCGGCGTGCATCAGCCCACTGCGCCCTTCGAGCTGGTGATCAACAAGGACGTCTGGCAGAAAATGCCCGCCGCCGACCAGCAACTGGTGCAGCTCATCGCGCGTCTGGTCACCTTTGAAAGCTGGATCAAGGTTGGCAACGAAGATGCCAAGGCGCTTGAGTTCTATCGCAAGGCCGGCAACCAGATCATCGAACTTGATGCCGACGTGCAGAAGCAGGCGCGCAAGATCGGTCTCGACTGGGCGGCCAAGACCGCTGAAAAAGATCCTGCATTTGCCAGGATCCTGAAGAGCCAGGTCGACTTCGAAAAGGAATGGGAAGGCGCCGAGCGCTGGCGCACCATCCGCGGCTAGAACGGTGGAACGGCCCGCGAACCCGCGGGCCGTTCCGCACAGCTGTCATACCGGAGTTCCCCATGCAAGGCCTGATCCGCGCGATCGAGGCGGCGAGCGACAGGATAGGCATTTTTGGCGCGCTGCTGATCGTGCCCCTGGTGCTCAGCACCTGCTATGAAGTCTTCGCCCGCTACCTGTTCAATTCGCCCACCATCTGGGCCTATGAGGTGGGCTACATGCTCACAGGCTCGCATTTTCTGCTGGGCCTTGCGTTCACCCTGCGCGCGGGCGAGCACATCCGGATCGATATCTTCAGCGGCAAATTCGCTGCGCGCACCCGTGCGCTGATCGACCTGGCCGGCTATGCGGTGCTCGTGCCCATGCTGATCTGGCTAACCCTTGCGCTCTCGCGCTATTTCGCGACCGCCTACGCCAGCAACGAAAAGAGCGGCCAGTCTGCCTTCAACATGCCGGTCTGGCCCTTCCGGCTGGTGTTCTTCGCGGCGTTTCTGCTGCTCACCCTGCAGGTCATTGCCGAGGTGATCAAACTCGTGCGAAGCCTGCGAAGCACCCCCGCGCGAGCCTGACCTCATCATGGATCTGCTTCCCTTTTTCATGCTGCCCGTCGCCTTCCTGCTCATGTTTCTGGGCTTTCCGGTGGCGTTCTGCATGATGGTCACTGCGGTGCTGTTTGGCCTTGTCGTCTTTGGCGACCGCGTGGTGTTCCAGTTCATCGAAAAAATCGACGACCTGTCCTCCAACTTCGTCTTTGCAGCCGTACCCCTCTTTGTTTTCATGGGCTCGATGCTCGAACGCTCGGGCATTGCCGAGCGGCTGTTCGAGGCGATTCACATCTGGACCCGGCGGCTTCCCGGCGGTCTGGCGCTTGCCACCGTCATCATGTGCATTCTGTTTGCCGCCTCCTCGGGCGTGATCGGCGCCACCGAGTCGGTCGTGGGCCTGCTCACGATCCCGGTGATGATGCGCTACGGCTACAACCGGTCCCTCATCTCGGGCACCATCTGCGCCGGTGGCTCGCTTGGCACCATCATTCCGCCCTCGGTCGTGGCTGTCGTCATGGGCCCGCTCGCCAATCTTTCGGTGGGTGACATCCTCTACGGCATGACCTTCCCGGGGCTCCTGATGGGGCTTCTTTACCTCATCTACATTTTCGTGCTGTGCGTGCTCAAGCCCGAGAACGGCCCTGCCATTCCGCCCTCGCCCGATGACCCAACATTCGGCGAGAAGCTGGTCATCAGTCTGAAGAACCTCATTCCACCGGTGCTTCTCATCTTCGCCGTGCTGGGATCGATTCTGCTCGGCTGGTCATCGCCCACCGAAGCGGCTGCCATCGGCGCGCTCGCGTCGGTGCTCCTCACCGTGCTCTACGGCACCTTCAGCCTCGCCTCGTTCTACGAGGCGCTGATCAAGACGCTGAAGGTCACCGCCATGATCATGATGGTGTTGCTCGCGGGCACGCTCTTTACCGGCGTCTTCATTGGCGCGGGCGGCATCAATACCGCCAGCCGCCTGATTGGCGAACTGAATCTGAGCCCCTGGATGCTGCTCTCGCTCATGATGCTGATCATCTTCATCGCGGGGTTCTTTCTCGACTGGATCTCCATCGTCCTGATCTTTGTTCCCATCTTCACCCCGCTTGCCACCATGGCCGGTTTTAACGGCGTGTGGTTCTGCGTGCTGTTTCTGATCATGATCCAGACCAGTTATCTCACCCCACCCATGGCGCCCGCCATCTTCTATCTGCGTGCCGTGGCACCGCCGGAAATCACGATTCGCCACATGTACCGTGGTGTGGTGCCATTCATTGTGCTTCAGGTTCTCACGCTGGGTTTCACCATGGCCTTCCCGCAACTGGTCACCTGGCTGCCCGAGCAAATGCTGCAATTCCGCTAGCGCCTGCCCACGATCCAAAGAGGTTTTCATGACCCCAGATCAGGTCCTTTCCATCAAGCCACGCGTGCTTACCCAATCACAGCGTGAGTTCTACTTCAACGAAGGCTACATCCTGCTCGAGCGGGTGATTGGCGACGACTGGATCGCGAAGCTTCGCGCCGCAACCGAGGAAATGGTGGAACGCTCGCGCAAGGTGAGTGTGTCCGACAAGGTCTTCGATCTCGAGCCCGGTCACACGCCCGACGCACCGCGGTTGCGACGGGTCTCGAACCCGGTCGAGCATCACCCGGTCTACTGGGACTATGTCACGCGCTCACCCATCGTCGACATCGTGGCCGATCTGGTGGGTCCGGATGTGAAGTTCCATCACTCCAAGCTCAACTTCAAATGGGCGCGCGGCGGTGAGGAGGTGAAGTGGCACTACGACATCAGCTTCTGGCCGCACACCAATTATTCACCCCTCACTGTGGGCACCTATATTTACGACTGCGGCATGGATAACGGCCCGCTCATGGTGCTGCCACGCAGCCATATCGAGGTTGAACCGCTCCTCACCCAGTTCGACGAATCGGGCCGCTGGATCGGATGCCTGCGCGACGCCGACGCCGGGCGCCTGCCACTTTCGCGCGCGGTGGCGCTGCCCGGACCGGCGGGTTCGCTCACACTGCACAATTGCCGCACGCTCCACGCCTCGCCCAAAAATCTGTCCGACACTGGGCGGCCGCTGCTTCTCTACACGCTCACGTCGGCAGACGCATTTCCCTACACGGTCAATCCAATCCGACCCAGGCATGATCAGGCGATCATCGCCGGAAAGCGCGCGACCTGGGCGCATCACGATCCGCGCCCATGCCTGCTGCCGCCCGACTGGTCTGGCGGCTACACCTCGATCTTCGCGCTCCAGCAGCAGGAAAGCGAAGACAACGCGCCGCCACTCGCCACCGCCACCATGTAGGTCGGGTCATGCAGGCGGGCCTTTCACAGGCCGAGCAGGCCCGGCGGTTGCACGCGCTTCATCATGCCCAGGCGCTGTTCATCATCGGTAGCGTCTGGGACGCCGCAAGCGCGGTGATGTTCGAGCAGGAGGGCTTTCAGGCGCTCGGCACCTCGAGCGCCGGGATCGCCTATGCCCACGGTCTGGCCGACGGCGAGGTTGCGCCGCGCAAGGACATGATGGCGGCGATCGCCCGCATCGCGCATTCGGTATCCATCCCTGTTTCTGCCGATCTCGAATCCGGCTACGGCGCCTCGCCCGACGACGTGGCTGAAACCTGCAGGCTCGCCATGGAGGCGGGCGCCGTGGGCGTCAATCTTGAAGACGCGCTGCCAGGCGCCACAACACTCACCGACCTCAAGCGGCAATGCGACATCATCCGCGCCGTACGTCTGGCGGCCGACCGCTGCGGTATTGCGCTCTTCATCAACGCGCGCACCGATGCCTTCTGGCTATCGCTATGGGATGCGCCGCGCCGCTTGTCCGAGAGCATCGCGCGCTGCCAGGCTTATGTCGATGCAGGTGCCGACGGCGTGTTCGTACCCGGCGCGCTTGATCCATCCACCCTCTCATCTCTAGTCCGTGCCACCACGGCCCCGCTCAACGTGCTCGCGATGCCCGGCTGCCCCGACATCGCCACGCTGCAGGCGCTGGGCGTGCGTCGTCTTTCACAAGGATCCGGGCCCGCGCGAGCCATGCTGGGCCTTGCCCGCCGCATTGCTCGCGAATTGCTCGACCAAGGTCGCTACACTTCGTTTCATCAGGGCTCGATCGGCTACGCGCAGGCCAATGCGCTGTTCGCCGACCGGAGCGCGTCCGCATCCACCCCCCCTCCTTTGAAAGCTTCGCCGGAATGAATGCCTCCTATGTGCTCACGCTCTCCTGTCCCGATCGCGCTGGCATTGTTCACGCCGTATCAGGCTTTCTTTATGAGCGCGGCGCCAACATCGTGGAGGCTGCACAATTTGGCGATGTGGCAACCGGTCTTTTTTTCATGCGTGTGCAGTTCGAACTCGCCACCGAGCGGATGCCGATGACGGCGCTGCGTACCGAGTTCGAGCCCGTGGCACAGTCGTTTTCCATGCGCGCGAGGATCGTTGAACTGAGTCGGCGGCTGCCCACGGTCATCATGGTGTCCAGGCTTGGCCACTGCCTGAACGATCTGCTCTTTCGGTGGCGAAGCGGGCTGCTGCCCCTCGATATTCGCGCAATTGTCTCGAACCACCGCGACTTCTATCAGATGGCCGCTTCCTATGACATCGCCTTCCATCATTTCCCGGTCACCGCTGACACCAAGGCCGAGGCCGAGGCGCGGCTGCTGGAAGTGGTGAGGTCAGAGGGGGTGGAGCTGGTGGTGCTGGCCCGCTACATGCAGGTGCTGTCGCCAGGCCTCTGCGCGCAACTGGAGGGCCGGGCCATCAACATTCATCACTCGTTTTTGCCCAGCTTCAAGGGTGCGCGCCCCTACCAGCAGGCGCACGATCGGGGCGTGAAGCTGATTGGCGCAACCGCCCACTATGTCACCACCGACCTCGATGAAGGTCCGATCATCGAGCAGGACGCTGCGCGCGTGGATCACACCATGGACGTTGCCACGCTCACCGCGATCGGGCGCGACGTTGAAAGCGTGGTGCTGGCCCGAGCGCTCAAGTGGCATGCGGAGCACCGCGTGCTGCTGAACGGCTCGAAGACCGTGGTGTTCCGCTAACCGCCGCTGGGCTCACCCGCCAGCCAGCAGGACGCCTGCGGGTATGGCACACAGGCAGGCCACCAGAACCAGCCGATCAGAATCGAACCACACCCGCCAGCCTGAGACGGGGCTCAGGGGTTTCGTTACCGTTTTCATCGCCACACTCCTTTCCTGTAGGTGCGGCGATGATCCACCCCCTCAGGCTCATGGCGTGAGCCTCGACTGGGCAAGCAAACCCAGCGCCTGGGTGTGGCGTTCAAGGGCTGCTGCCGCCCACTGCGACTCGAGAGCCGCCACGCGTGGCCGTCGGAGCGCCTCGCGGATCTGGGGATTGAAGGCCTGAGCGACCGACTCGTCGGTGAGCATGCGCTCGGGCAATGCGGGACCATAGGCAAGCGCCCGCGCCTGGGCGAGCGACTGACGCGCAGCGCGCTCGTCGGTGGCCATCGCCGTGCGCCGCGCCCCGTCACGGAGCGCTGCGCATGACTGGCGGAGTTGTGGCGCGTGAGACACCAGCCACTGGCGGGCAAGCAGGCTCACCACCGGTTCACGCCGCTCCATCAGCGCGAGATCGACCGACAGATACTGTGCGACCGCGGCCGGGGAGCGGCGAGCGCTGCGGGCTGGCGTGTCGGCGGGCGGCGTCGCGGCAGACGACGAGACAGCGGCGGGCGGGGCGGTGATGAATCGCACGAACCGTTGCGCCAGTCGCATGTCGCGGGAACCGGCTGCAACCAGCGCGAGCCGCGTCCGCGCCAGCACCGCAAACGCAGGCTGCACTTCAATCGACGGGTCGGTTGCCGCGTCCTCGAAGACGAGACTGAGCGGCGCAAGGCCACCTGCATCGCCGCTTGCGCTGTTGGCAACCAGCCCCGACAGCAGTGCCCAGCCGGCCTCCCAGCCGCGATCCTGCAGCGCCGACTCGATCAGCAAGTTCCCCAGGCCGCCTGGCGCAGCGAACGGGTTGGCGAGCGCGCCCGTGCACTCGCCCTGGGCAAGGTCCTGCCAGCGCTCGGGCCACGCCGGCGCCGACGCCGCGGTCGGTCGGGCGAGCGCAATCCGTATCAGGTGCTGCGCCCGGGCGGTGAGCCCCTGATCCACAGGCAACGCGCCCCCCATTGGCTGCGGTTCGCCATCGATGCCGAGAAGCAGGCCATCGGCCGCCGCTGCACTGAAGCTCTCGGCCGAGGCGGACCAGATCAGGTGCGGCCGCTGCGCCGGTGTACTCGAACGAAGCGTCGCCAGAATCTGCTCGGGACGCTGGGTGATGAGTTCGACGCGCGTGCCGGGATTGGCCTGCTCGAACGCACGAACCCGTGCCCTTGAGTAGGCCTCGGGCAGGGTACTGACGATGGTGAGCGAGGCGAGCCGCGCGGCCCCTCCCTGCGAAACAGCCGGTTGCGCAGCCGCGTCGCCCGGCGGCATCAACCCCACCACGACAACGAGCGACATCAGCGCGATCACTCGAACACACGCCGAACGCAGCTTCATTGCATAATTCCCCGTGAAAGGTCGGGGCTCGCGCTGACCCCGGCCGTGATTTTAGGCTGCTCTGCTCACCGTTGTCCGACCATCACCCTTCCTGCGAGTTTATCGCTCTACGGCTACCCGCCATTCCCCCTCTC
>Ga0255198_1000353_pt1 | contig 9893 bp, 11 predicted proteins | sample Miss_Law_RepC_8h_FD_188421 | JGI IMG/M metagenome (GOLD analysis project Ga0255198, IMG submission 188421) | Freshwater microbial communities from Mississippi River, Louisiana, United States - Miss_Law_RepC_8h | ecosystem: Environmental > Aquatic > Freshwater > River | place: USA: Louisiana...
CGTGAGCGGCCGGCCGCGCAACGAGGGCGTGATCCGCGAGATCCTCGACGAAATCTCGGGTCGCATCCCGGTGCAGCTGGGTGGCGGCATCCGTGATCTGGACACCATCGAGCGCTATCTCGATGGCGGTCTGTCCTACGTGATCATCGGCACGGCTGCGGTCAAGAACCCAGGGTTCCTGCATGATGCCTGTGGCGCGTTCCCCGGCCAGATCATCGTCGGGCTCGACGCAAAGGACGGCCGCGTGGCCACCGACGGCTGGAGCAAACTCACCAAGCATGATGTGGTGGACCTCGCGCGCAAATTCGAAGACTACGGCGTGGAAGGCGTGATCTATACCGACATCGGTCGCGACGGCATGCTCACCGGCGTCAATATCGAGGCCACGGTGCGGCTCGCGCAGGCGCTCAAGGTGCCAGTGATCGCCTCTGGCGGTATTGCCGGCATCGAGGACATCGACCGCCTTTGCGGGGTCGAGGACGAAGGTGTCGAGGGCGCCATCCTTGGGCGCGCGCTCTACGAAGGAAAGCTTGACTTCGCCGCGGCGCAGCAGCGCGCCGATGAGCTGAACGGCTGAGCCCCGCGTGCTCACCAAGCGCATCATCCCCTGCCTGGATGTCACCGCAGGCAGGGTCGTGAAGGGGGTGCGCTTTGTCGAACTGCGTGATGCTGGCGACCCGGTGGAAATCGCCCGGCGCTACGACGAGCAGGGCGCAGACGAACTCACCTTTCTCGACATCACCGCCTCAAGCGACGATCGCGACATCATCCTGCATGTCATCGAATCGGTGGCCGATCAGGTCTTCATCCCGCTTACCGTGGGCGGCGGTGTTCGCGCGGTTGAAGACGTGCGCCGCCTCCTGAATGCGGGCGCCGACAAGATCTCGATCAACACCGCGGCCATCCAGAGCCCGAGGCTGGTGGCCGATGCCGCTGGTCGGTTCGGCTCGCAATGCATCGTGGTGGCGATCGATGCCAAGGCCGATGGTCCGGGGCGCTGGCAGGTTTATACCCATGGTGGCCGCCGCGGCACGGGGCTTGATGCAGTCGCCTGGGCGCGCGAGGTCGAGCGCCTCGGTGCCGGCGAAATCCTCCTCACCAGCATGGATCGGGACGGAACCCGTCAGGGATTCGACCTGGGCCTCACCCGCGCGGTGGCCGATGCGGTCGGCATTCCAGTGATTGCCTCCGGGGGCGTCGGCAGCCTCGAGCATCTGGCCGAGGGCGTGACCGAGGGACGGGCTGATGCTGTGCTCGCAGCAAGCATTTTTCACTTTGGTGAATTCACTGTCGCGCAGGCCAAGCGTCTGATGGCCGATCGCGGTATTCCGGTGCGGCAATGAGCGAGTCCGTACAGGCGGCGAGCGCGCCCGGGGGCTGGCTCGATGAAGTGCGCTGGGACGCAGCAGGTCTGGTGCCCGCCATTGCCCAGGACGCGACAAGCGGACGGGTCCTGATGGTCGCCTGGATGAATCGCGAGGCCCTGGCGGAAACCGAGGCCACGGGGCGTGCGGTCTACTGGTCGCGCTCGCGCGGCCGGCTCTGGCGCAAGGGCGAAGAATCGGGGCACAGCCAGCGGGTCCATGAGATCCGGCTCGACTGTGACGGCGACGTGGTGCTGCTTGCGATCGAGCAGACGGGCGGCATCGCCTGCCATACTGGTCGGCAGTCATGTTTTTTCAGTCGGCTCGAGGCAGGCCGCTGGGTGGCGGTTGACCCCGTGCTGAAAGACCCGGAGCTGATCTACCGATGAACACCCGCCGGCCTGACGCGGTCCTGCCCGCCCATCCTGCCGCCTCCCAGGCGGCCGAGCCTGCCGCCGAGGCGGTGCTTGCGCGTCTGGCCGCGGTGATCGAGTCGCGCAAGGGCACCGATCCGGGCAGTTCCTATGTTGCCCGCTTGCTGGCCCGTGCGCCCGATGCCGTGCTCAAGAAAATCGGCGAGGAAGCCACCGAAACCGTGATGGCGGCCAAGGATGGCGAGCCCGGGCGCATCATCGCTGAAACCGCAGACCTCTGGTTTCACTGTCTGGTGATGCTTGCCCACTATGGACTGGGACCTGGCGATGTGCTGGCCGAGCTTGCGCGCCGGGAGGGGCTGTCGGGTCTGGAAGAGAAAGCACTCAGGAAGGCGATCGCCCGTGAAGGAGAACAGGCTTGAAGCATGACTGCATCTTTTGCCGCATTGTCCGCGGTGAGATCCCGGCGAAGAAGGTCTACGAAGACGATGACATCCTCGCGTTTCATGACATCAACCCGAGTGCGCCGGTGCATTTCCTCATGATTCCGAAGCTGCACCTGGAAAACCTGTACGACGCCGATCTGTCACATCAACCCCTTGTCGGCAAGCTGTTTGGAATGGCTGGCACGCTGGCCCGCGAACAGGGGCTGCATGATGGCTTCAGGGTCATTGTCAACAACGGCAGGGTCGGCAGGCAGGAGGTGTATCATCTCCACGTCCACGTGCTGGGCGGACCCGAACCGCTGGGCTCGGGCAATTTGCGCCGCTGAGCCGGCATCACCAGGAGCAAGGAACAAATGGGAGCGATGAGCATCTGGCACTGGCTGATCGTGCTCGTGATCATCATGCTGATCTTCGGCACCAAAAAGCTGAAGAACATCGGCTCGGATCTCGGCGGAGCAGTCAAGGGCTTCAAGGAAGGCATGAAAGACGGTGCCGACAAGGCGGCTGCCGACGCTCAGGCGCCGGCGCAATCGCCGCCGGCGGCTGCGCCTGCGCAGCAGGTCCCGCCCGCGCAGGTGGCCGCGCGGACCATCGACGTGGAAGCCAAGGAAAAGCACTGACGGGCTGCGCGCCCGGTCTCTGACAGGCGAGCGGCTGGCGAAGCCGCTCGCTTCGTTTTGAGCGCCGTCCTCGCGCCGCCCCCGAGCCCCGCATGTTCGACTTCGGATTCAGCGAGATGGCCGTCACCGCGCTGGTAGCGCTGGTGGTGCTTGGCCCCGAGCGCCTGCCCCGGGTCGCGCGTCAGGTTGGCCAGTGGTTGGGCAAGCTTCAGCGCTATGTCACCGATGTGAAAGCCGATATCAATCGGCAGATGGACCTCGAAGACCTGCGCAAGCTCCAGACCGAGGTCACCACCGCTGCTCGCGAGGTGGAGTCCTCGGTCAAGTCCGTGGTCGACGGTGCACAGGCGCAGTTCGATTCGCTTGCGTCGTCGTTCGAGGGTGATTCCAAGCCCCCGGAACCGGTCACCGACTGGGACCGCATCTACGCCGTCCGTCGTTCGCGTGACCGCATCCGCGACCGCCGGATCGAGCGCGACCGCGAACTCAAACGCAAGCGCCCCAAGCGGCGTTTCTACCGGAGCTGAGTGCGTAGCCCATGGCCCAGGAAGAAAGCTTCATCTCGCATCTGGTTGAACTGCGTGACCGGCTGATCAAGTCGCTGATCCTGGTCCTGATCATGTTCGGCGTGTGCTTCTATTTTTCGCGCGACATCATGCTGTTCCTGTCGCTGCCGCTCTATGAGGCCATGCCCCCGGGCGCCAAACCGGTTTTCCTCGCGGGCGAGGGTGCATTCTTCACGCTCACCAAGGTGGCATTTCTCTCGGCGTTGCTGTTTTCACTGCCCTGGGTGCTCTACCAGGCCTGGGCGTTCGTGGCACCCGGGCTCTACGAGCATGAAAAGCGGTTTGCGTTGCCGCTCATCATGTCCAGCGTGTTTTTCCTGGTGGTAGGCATCGGGTTTGCCTACATGTTCGTGCTGCCCGCCGCCTACAAGTTCTTCTTCTCGTTTGCCGAGGGTACCGGCGCCGAGATCATGCAGGACCTGCAGAAATACTGGGACTTCACCCTGGCGATCTTCTTTGGCTTCGGGGTGGCGTTCGAGGTGCCGGTGGTGGAGATGCTGCTGGTCAAGCTCGGCATGGTCACCCAGCAGCAACTGCGCGACGTTCGCCGGTATGTGATTGTGGGTGCATTCGTGGCCGCTGCCATTCTCACGCCGCCTGATGTGCTGAGCCAGTTCATGCTGGCCATTCCGCTCATCCTGCTCTACGAACTGGGCATTTACCTGGCTGGCTTTATCAAGGCCTACAGCCGCAAGCCCGACAGCGCGGAATCCGACGCGGCCAAGGCGGAGCCCGCTGCGTCCGATGGCGCAGCCGCAGGGGCCTCGGGTGCCGCCAGTGCTGCAGGTGCCCCAGCCGCCTCCGCCGACTCAGGTACGGTCGCTGCGGTGAGTGCAGCGGCTGCCGAACCGATTGCGGCATCCGCCGGCGCATCCGGCTCGGCCAGCCCTTCGTCAGACAAGCCTCAGGGCTGACACACGTGCTGGTCCGCCTCGTGATCCGCTGAGGTCCGCCTCGGATTGCAGGGTCTGTGATGCCGTTTGGCGCGCAGGCAATACCCGTCAGTACCCGTGTCCAAACAGGCACTGCGGGCAGGTCAGACCGGGTTCGGATCGTCGATGAACTGCTGCTCGAGGCCCAGCGCCTGGGCGGCCGCCTGCGCGAGGGCCTGTACGCCGTAGCGTTCGGTGGCGTGATGGCCGGCTGCGAAATACACCAGACCGAGTTCGCGCGCCAGATGTGTGGTGCGCTCTGAAATTTCGCCGCTTACAAAGGCATCGGCGCCGGATCTCGCCGCCTCGACAATCATGTCCTGTGCGGCGCCGGTGCACCATGCGATGCGCCTGATCGGTCGGTCGAGCGTGCCAACCACGACCGGCGCCTGCCCCAGTCGACGCTTGAGGTGGGCAGCAATCTGACGCGCGTCGCGGGTGTCGGGCAGCTGGTGCCAGCTGATCAGCTCGTACTCGCCGAGCCGACCGTCGGTCTGCCAACCCAGGTGCCGGGCGAGCTGGGCGTTGTTGCCGAGTTCCGGATGCGCGTCAAGCGGCAGGTGGTAGGCAAACAGATGCATGCCCGCGTCGAGCAGCTCGCGTACCCGCGACAGTTGTGTGCCGGTAAGGCGCGGATCTTCACCCCGCCAGAACCAGCCGTGATGAACCAGTATGGCGTCGGCGCGCGCCGCCCGTGCCGCTTTCACCAGTGCCAGGCTCGCAGTGACCCCACAGACCAGCCGGCGAATCGGGCGCGTTCCTTCCGCCTGCAGACCGTTTGGGCAATAATCCTTGAAGCGGTTGGTCTCGAGCGTGGCGTCCAGCCAGTCGCAGAGCGTCCGTGCGCTCACGCCTCTCACACCTGATCGGGTGGCCGCACCGCCCGTGTCTGTTTCGGCTTTCATGCTTAAAAAACTCTGGTTGCTGTTTGCGCAGACGGTCGTCGTAGTGCTTGCGATCGTCTTCGTGGTCGCGACGCTGCGTCCCGAGTGGCTGCCGCGACGGCTGTCGTGGCCGGCCACACTGACCGGCGTGGCCGGCGGGGCGAGCGGGCCAACCGAGGCGCCACGCGAGGCGGCGATTGTGTCATACGCGCTGGCCGCGCAGCGCGCGATGCCTGCGGTGGTCAACATCCACACCACACGCGCGGGGCGTCTGCCTCCCGGGCATCCCATGACCGATCCCTCGGTCAGGCGGTTTTTCGGCGACCCTGTGCCACCCGATCGACAGCCGTGGAGCAATCTCGGATCCGGGGTGCTGGTGGGCCGCGACGGCCACATCCTCACCAGTCACCACGTGGTCGAATCTGCCGACGGTATCGTGGTGCTGCTTGCCGACGGCGCACGCGAACGCGCGAGGCTGGTCGGCAGTGATCCGGAAACCGATCTGGCAGTGCTGAAAATCGAGCGGCGAGATACGCCGGGAATCGAATTCGGCGATTCCGAGTCGCTTCGAATCGGCGATGTGGTGCTTGCAATCGGCAATCCCTTCGGTGTCGGGCAATCGGTCACCATGGGGATCGTCGGCGCGCTGGGCCGCAGCCAGCTCGGTATCAACACGTTCGAGAATTTCATCCAGACTGACGCGGCCATCAACCCGGGCAATTCGGGTGGCGCGCTGGTCGATGTGCGTGGCCGGCTGATTGGGATCAATACTGCGATCTACTCGCGAAGTGGTGCGCCGGGGTCGCTTGGCATCGGCTTTGCAACCCCGATCTCCACCGCGCGCCTGGTGCTCGAACAGATCCTTCGCGACGGGTCGGTCACGCGTGGCTACATCGGTGTCGAGCCTCAGGACCTGACCCCTGAACTGGTGGAGGCATTCAGACTCGCACGACGCAGTGGCGCGCTGATCGCTTCGGTCATTCGGAACGGTCCGGCCGAGCGGGCGGGCGTGCGACCCGGCGACATTCTGGTGGCTGTCGAGGGGCAGGCTGTAAACGGCACCACGGCCATGCTCAATGCCATCGCCGGACTGGTGCCGGGGGCGCGTGCGCGCTTGAAGCTGGTTCGCGAAGGTCGCGAACTTGAGGTGACCGTGACGGTGGGCAAGCGTCCGCAACCAGGCGCCCGTCGCGAGTAGGTCCGTCGGATCGTTCGTCCCGCTTCAAGCGGGGCTCAGACGGATACCCGGGTCAGCCTGGGCAGCGGCAAGCGCATTGGCCAGACTGTCGCGCTGGCTCGTCTGCAACTGAAAGAGGAGCGCGCCGCGCGCCACCGTGTCGCCCCGGCCGCATGCGAGATCAACACCGGCGTGGGGGTCGGCAGGCGCGCCGGCCAGTCGGGCGATCGCAGAGATTCGGCGCGCATCGATCGCAAGCACCCGTCCGCCCTGGTCTGCGGTGATCGGATGGGAATGAAGCGGTGGCGTGGCGGCTTCGGGCCGCGCGCCCTGCGCCTCGATGATCGCCTGCATGGCGCGCCGGGCTGCGCCGCTTTGAAGCAGTTCCAACGCGCGCAGCTCTCCCCTGCGTACATCGCCCACGTCAGGGTCCAGCGCAAGAATGCGCGCGGCAAAGAGCACGGCTTTGGCACGCAGGTCCGCCGGTGCAAGCGGGTCGCAGCTGAGCACCTGCAGCACATCGCGCACCTCCAGCGCGGGCCCGATGCCGCGACCGATCGGTGCCGATCCGTCGCTGGGGTAGGCCCGAACGGTCATGCCGAGCTGGGCGCCCAACCGGTCGAACGTGGCGGCCAGGGCGCGTGCGTCCTCGAGCGTGGCCACCTTGCCGTCGGGCATATAGGGGATGTCGACCACCACGTGGGTGGCGCCCGCCGACCATTTTTTCGACAGGATCGAGGCCACCGACCAGCGCCGCGTATCGAGCCCGAGCTCGCGCTCCAGCCGATGCATGGTTTCGTCGAGGACCGAGTGGTTGAGCCTGCCGTTCCAGGCGATACAGCCGCCCGCCCGCTCGACGGCCGCACGAAGTTCGGTGGGCGTCAGGTCCACCCGCGCGAGCACCTCCATGGCATCGGCCGTGCCCGCCGCCGAGGTGATGGCGCGCGATGAGGTTTTCGGGATCAGCAGGCCGTGCGCGGCGACGATTGGCACCACCACCATCGTGACCCGGCTGCCGGCTGTGCCGCCCAGAGAGTGTTTGTCGACGACCGGGGTGCGGCCCCATTCGACGCGGGGCATGAGCCCGCAGCGCCAGCGCGCCACGCAGGCGAGTTCATCATCGTCGAGATCATTGGCGCAGGCAATGAGCAGCGCGTTGCGGGCCGCCTCGTCGAGCGTACCGTCGATGACCGCTGAGAGCAGCGCCCGCCAGGCCGCCTGGTCGAGCCGCTGGCCGGCGACCTTGGCGCTGAGCAAGCTGGCTGCGGATGCGCTTGAACGCGCGGGCGCATGCGGGGTTGCGGGCGCTGTGTGGCCCGGCCGTCGGTCGCCCAGGTTCGAGACGATTGCATCAAGCAACCGGATGGCGCCCGTGGGCAGATCGCCGTCATTCATGACCTGCACGACCTTGAGCGCGGCGGGATACGGGGCGCGCGGGCGCGCCAGGCGGCGGCTGATGTCATCGGCCGACTCGCGCCCCCTGGCCGCAAGGCGCGCCGCGATCAGTTCGGCTGGCGCATCAATCTCGATCACAACCAGCCTCGGCACGCGCGGGGCCAGTACGGCCGCCATGCCCCGCGAGCCGTTGGCAATGACGTGGCGGCCGGCCGCCAGATCACCACGGAGTGTTGCGGGCAGGCCATAGCGCAGCGCATGCGCCTGCCAGCTGAGCAGGAACTCGCCTCGCGCTTCGCGCTCGAGGAACTGACTGTCGGTGCAGGCTTCGTGGTCTTCGCCACCGCTCTCCGAGGGCCGCGTGATGACGCGCCGCGCAAAAACAAAGCGACGCGCCGGCAGACGCGCCCGCAGCAGGTCAATCAGGCTGTCCTTGCCGACCCCGCTTGCGCCGACGATATAGAAGAGCGTGCCGGCCGGGGCATGCGCTGCTGCGTCCGAGACTGTCGACACAGACGGGGAAGGCGCTGTCACTCGTCCAGCCCGATATCGACCGCTGGCGCGCTCTGAGTGATCTTGCTGGTCGAAATGTAGTCAACGCCGGTCATGGCGATGGCACGGATGGTGTCAATCCGGATGCCTCCGGAAGCTTCGATCCTGGCTCGACCTGCCACGATTCGAACCGCCTCGGGCATCTGCGCGACCGGCATGTTGTCGAGCATGATCACGTCTGCGCCTGCATCGGCAGCCTCGCGAACCTGCTCCAGCCGATCGCATTCCACCTCGATCTTGGTGAGGATCGGAAGCGCCTGCCGGGCGCGCTTGACTGCGTTGGTGATACTGCCTGCCACCGCAATGTGGTTGTCCTTCAGCATGACGCCGTTGTCCAGGCCAAGCCGGTGATTGACGCCGCCACCGCAGACCACGGCGTGCTTTTCCAGCATGCGAAGCCCTGGGGTGGTCTTGCGGGTGTCGATCAGACAGGCGCCCGTGCCCTCGATTTCGGCGCGGTAGCGGGCGGTTTCAGTGGCGATGCCGCACATCCGTTGCAGAATGTTGAGCGTGGGCCGCTCGGCGGTCACGATGCTGCGCGCCGACCCCGATACCGTGAGGAGCCGGGTCCCTTTGTCCACCCGCACACCATCTTTCACCAGCGCCGTGACCGACAGGGTGGGGTCGTAGCGCTGGAAGATGCGCTGCGCGATGCCGATACCCGCGATCACCATCGACTCCCGGGCATTCATATGGAAGGTCGCCTTCGCGTCTTCGTCGATCATGAGCTGTGCAGTGAGGTCGCAGTAGCCAATGTCTTCGGAAAGCCAGAGATCGATCAGCCGGTCGACCTGGAAGATGTCGTACATGAGAGCTCCGTGAGGAAGTGGATGGATCAGGATAGGGGGCGCGATGCCGCTGTGCCCCGTCCGCCGCCTTGTCGGCTGCGGTGGTACCGCCAGCCGAGCCAGGCGAGCGCTGCAACGGCTGCCAGCAGATTGAGCGAGGCCGATGGCATGAACAGGAGAATTGCCAGTGCGCCAAAGGCAAGGCGCGCAATCGCTCCGAGCGGACCGAACGCATAGTCCTCGAAAGCGATCGTCATGACGATCGATCCCAGCGCGGTGGCGAGACACACGCCGATCACGTCGAGCAAGGCGCCTTCGAGCAAGAGCTCGGGCCGCGCGACGAACACCACCGGCACCACGAAGGCTACTGCAGCAATCCTGCAGGCCAGAAATCCGATCGGCATCGGGTTGGCCTTGGCAATCGAGGCGGCGGCAAAGGCCGCGACCGCAACCGGCGGTGTGATGGCCGATACCGCCGCGTAGTAGACGACCAAAAGGTGCGAGGCCATGGTGGACAGCCCCAGCGAAATGAGCGCGGGTGCCGCGAGCACCGCCGACAGCGCATACACCGCTGGCACCGGCATCCCCATGCCAAGCACGACGATGACGGCAATGGCGGTGAACACCGTGAGCGCAAAGTTGCCCGAGGCGAGGAGGAACAGACCGGAACTGATCTTTCCGCTCAGGTCTGTCATCGAAAGGGTGCCGATCACGAGCCCGGCCACTGCGCAGGCCACCCCCACCGTGATCATCCGCTGCATGCCTTCGATCAGGGCCTGACCCAGCCGCTTTGGC
>Ga0255198_1000376_pt1 | contig 9578 bp, 9 predicted proteins | sample Miss_Law_RepC_8h_FD_188421 | JGI IMG/M metagenome (GOLD analysis project Ga0255198, IMG submission 188421) | Freshwater microbial communities from Mississippi River, Louisiana, United States - Miss_Law_RepC_8h | ecosystem: Environmental > Aquatic > Freshwater > River | place: USA: Louisiana...
AGACTCTGCGGCACGTTGTTGACGGTGAGCAGCCAGGAGAACACACCACCCGCCGCGACGATGATAAACACCTGCGCGGTAAGCACCATCGAGCGCCCCGCCGACAGCAGAATTTCAAAAGCACCGATCTCTCGATAAACGAGTCCGACCACCAGCATGGCGTAGACGCAGGCGATGCCCGCCGCCTCGGTGGGCGAGAACACTCCTGCGTAGATGCCCCCCAGCACCGCGATGGGCGCAAGAATGGACCAGATGCCATCGCGCGTGGCTTCCAGAAACTCAGCCAGATTGAACGGGGCACCGCGTCCCTCGGCGCTGCGACCCACCACCCAGAAAATGGTGAGCGCAAGGCACCCGGCCATCACCAGCCCAGGCACCAATCCGGCTGCAAACAGTTTGACGATCGAGGTTTCAGCCGAGATGCCGTAGAGAATGAAACCGATGGAAGGCGGGATGAGGTTGTCGATGGCAGCGCTTGAAACCAGCAAGCCCGACGCAAAACGCTCGGAGTAGCCAGCCTCACGCATTCTTGTGTAGGTGAGGCTGCCCACTGCCGCGACCGTTGCTGCGGTGGAGCCCGACACCGCACTGAACACCGCGGTGGTGCCAAGCGCGGTGAGCGGCAGCGCACCGCGCATGCCACCCAGCATCGCCATCACCCAGCGCACCAGCCGACGCGACACGCCGCCGCGTCCCATCAGGTCACCCGCGAAAATGAAGAACGGCACAGCCAGCAGCGCAAACTTGTCGATGCTGCTGTACATGGTCTGATGAAGCGCAGTGGGTGGAACCGTGCCGAAGATCAGCAGCACCGCCGTTGCGGTGGTGAGCAGCACCAGAAAGAACGGAAAGCCGAGCGACAGCAGGCCAAGCGGCAGGACCGAGAGCAGCCAGGTCATTGGCCAGCCCCGTTGCCAGGATCAGACGGCGAGGTTGCGCCGAACACCCACCGACGCCATCGGAGCAGCACCGCCAGCGCCGAAAGCGAGAACCCCACCAGCAGCGCCGAATGCGGAATGACCTTGGGAATCTGCGCACCCGCACTCACCGCCTCGGTCTGGGCAAACAACTGCACGATGGTGAACGACTGCCACGCAATGAAGGCGCACACAGAAGCGAGCGTCAGTGCGATGACCGTATTGAGCGCCACGCGGGCGCTGCCCGACACCCTCGCCGAGAACAGATCCATATTCAGGTGGTCACAGCGCCAGGTGACCACCGCCGCACCCAGAAAGACGCCCCAGATGGTGAGGGCAACCAGCACTTCCTCGGCCCAGAAGATGGGCTTGGCAAACGCATAGCGCCCGATCACGTTGGCAAGGTTGAGGAGGACGCCCGCCAGCATCACGCAGCCGAGCACCGCATAAATGCCACGCAGCGCCCGGCTCTCGGCGGGCGCTGCGGGAACTTGCTCAGCGGGCGGCACCGGGTTCATGCCGCGAGGCGATTCAACACGGATCAGTACTTGTTCGCAGTGGCAAGCATCTTGCGGTAGAAGGCATTGACCGCCGCATTGTCTTTGGTGACTTCCTCGCCGATGCCACCAAGCAGGGTTTTGAGTCGCGCCTTGTCGGCATCCGAGAAGCGCAACCACTCGCCACCCGCCTCGGACCAGCGCTTGCGTGAGGCCTCATCGATTTCCCGCGAGCGCGCCATCATGCGCGGCTGCAGCCTGGCCGCTTCGTCGATGACCAGCTGACGCAGATCGGCAGGAAGCTTGTTCAGGAACGCGCGGCTCACGACCCCCACGGACACCACCATGGTGTCGTTTGACTCGGTGAGAAATTTGGAAATTTCATTGAACTTGAGATTCACATAAACCGCTGTCGCGCTCTGCGTGCCGTCGATCACGCCCTGCTGCAGACCAGGAATGACTTCGGACAGATCCATGGGAACCGCGGTGCCGCCCAGCTGTCGCATCTTCGCGCGTTCGGCCGGGGTGGCGTTCACGCGCAGCTTCTTGCCCTTGATGTCATCGAGCGAGCGGATGGGTTGCTTGCCGAAATAATTTGCAAACGCAAAGGTGTAGGTGGATACGACCTGCATGTTGCGGTTCGCGCCCAGCGACAGGATGTCCTTGTTCAGCTCTGCATCGAGCAGCGTCTTTTCGGCGTGAATCATGTCCTTGAACAGCATGGGGATGCTGAAGGTGCCGAAGCGGGGGTCAATACCGGCAAAAAAATCGGCAGGCGCAGTAAAGGCCTCGACCGTGCCCAGCTGCAGGCCCTCGATCTGGCTTGCGATGGTGCCCAGCTGATTGCGGGGAAAGAGGTTCACTGCAATGCGGCCCTTGGAGCCGGCCTCCAGCGCCTCTTTCATCCAGGTGCCCCACTGGTGCTGGATGTCATTCAAGGTGGCAAAGCCGATTTTCATGGTGAAGTCGGCTGCGCGGACGGGCATGCCTGCGCCGATGAGGGCGGACGCCGCGAGGCCTTGCTTCAGAAATCGGCGCTTGCCGGCGTGGGTAGTGGGTTTCATCGGGTGTCTCCTGTGAGTTGTTTTTGAAGGGCGCGGAGGCGAAAGGAGGCCTACCAGACCAGATCGCCTTCCCGGATCAGCATCTTGCAGCGCTCGGCCTCGGTGTAGGGCGCGTGAGCGACCCCGCAAGGCATGCGAAACCAGGTGCCCGCCTCGTAGGTGGCGAACTGGTCTTTCAGCACGCCCTCCAGAACGAAGGTTTCTTCGCCAATGGAGTGATCGTGCGATGGAATTTTTCGGTTGGTGTGCACGTGGCCGATTCGGCCGGTTTCAATGCCCGTGCTGTTTGGATAGAGATGCAGCACATCGGCGCCGCGATGCGGAAACTCGAGCCACTTGGCGTTGACCGCGTCAATCACGATACGGGTGCTGTCGGGCATGATGGGGACGCGCCACTTCATGTAGAGCACGCAGCCGCCTGCTGAATGGAGCGAATGCGCGGTGCCGGGGGGCTGCCGCACAAAGGTGTGCCGACCGTAGGTGCCGTGTTCATCGGCACACTCGCCCTCGACCACGAAGAAATCCAGCCGCTCGGCTACGGTGCTGTGCGGCAGTCGCGCGCCCGGTTCGAACCTGAGCAGCGATGTCTCTCGACCCATGCGCGGATGGTTGACGAACTCGAGCACCTTGCGCGTGATGCCGGCCCACTCGGTGGGCTCCCAGGACATTGTGCGCGTGTCCATGTATGCGACCTGATTGCAGTTGGCGTTGACCTCGGGGGCGGAACGCATGGCGGCACCTCTTGACGGACTAACGTTGAACGGATCAAATAACTGTAAGAGCATGAATTAGCGATTGTCAACGTCAATATCGATATTCACCCAGGACACGCCCATGAATGACGAACCAGTCATCGCCCAGAAAGCACCCTACAAGGTCGAACTGCTGGAGGGTTACCGCTACGCATGGTGTTCATGCGGGCTCTCCAAGCAGCAGCCGTTCTGCGACGGCTCGCACACCTCCACGAAAAGCGGAATGAAGCCAGTGGTCTGGACCCAGCAGAAAACCGTCACGGCCTATCTCTGCGGCTGCAAGCGCGGCGGCAAGGTGCCCTACTGCGACGGCACGCACAACAGCCTCTGAGCCCACTCGCACCATCCGCCCAAGATGAACACACCCGGTTCGTCTGCTTCAGAAAGCGCCACGCTCGCGCAGTCGATCGCGCACCAGTTGCGCGACGACGTGCTGAATGGGCGCTATCCACCCGGCGAGCGGCTGCGCCTCGAAGACCTCAAGAACAACTTTGGCGTGAGCTGGAGCCCGGTCCGCGAGGCGGTCACGCGGCTGGTGAGCGAGGGCCTGATCGTTGCCGACAGCCAGAAAAGCTATCGCGTCGCGCCCGCCTCGCGTGCCGAACTCGCCGAGGCCATCGAACTGCGGGTGCTGCTGGAGACGCGGGCACTGCGTGACTCCATCGCGCGTGGCAACGACGCCTGGGAGGTCGAGGTGCTGAGCGCACACCATCGGCTCGCCAAGCTCGAATCGCAGCGCATTTCGGGCCAGCAAATCAGCGACTGGGAGGCCTGGCATCACGCGCTCCATCAGGCGCTCACCCAGGCCTGCGGCTCGCCGATCCTGTTGCAGTTCTGTCAGCACCTGAACACGATTCACGATCGCTATCGGCGCATCTTCTTCACCCATCACGATGTCGACCGCGACGTGGCGGCGGAGCATCGACAAATCACCGAAGCCACGCTTGGTCGCGACTCGAGGCTCGCGTGCAAGCTGCTCGCCGATCACATCGAGCGAACCGGGCGAAACATTCTGGCCACCATGCCGGAATAGGCCCTCTCCACGATGACCCTGCTTCGAACCGACGACGCCGAGCTCTACTACGAGCTCCATGGTGACGGTCCGCCGCTGGTGCTCATTCACGGCGCAAGCGGCACCCATCTGGCGTGGTGGCAGCAGGTGGCAGAGCTTCGTCACCACTTCAGCTGCCTGATCTACGATCTTCGCGGCTATGGGCGTTCGCGTGCGCTGGCTGAGCTCGATCCTGCCGACGGTGAGGCGCATGTGCGCGACCTGGCCGCGCTCATCGAACACACGGGCCTGGGCGGAGAACCGCTCAACCTGATGGGCGCATCGCTCGGCTCTGCGCCCGCGCTCCGTTTTGCGGCCGACCATCCGGATCGCATCGCGCGACTGGTGCTCTGCTGCGGTCCAGGCTGCGTGAGCACCCCCCGCATCGATCAGGGGTGGGCTGAGCGAATTGCCCGTATGCAGGCGCGCTATCGCCAGGTGGGCGCGAGCGAATCGCCGCTGCCTGCGGGCGTACCACGGGTGCGAAGCCCAGGCGAGAAAGAACGGTTTGCGGCCGCCTATCACCCCTATGGGCCGGTGGGCGAGGCCATGCATCTCGACTTCCCTGCGCTCACGTTTCTTTATGCCGAAATCATGGCCTCATCAGGTGGCCCCCCTACCCCAGCCACTTTTCCGGTCTTCACCAGCCGGCCTGTCACACCCGCCGAGGCCGCGCGGCTTCATTTCCCGGTTCTGGTGGTGGGCGGCACCGACGACCCGCTCTTTGCAGCAGACGAATTGCGCGAGGTCGCCAGCCTGTTTCCGAACGGTCGCTGCGATCTCTTCAAGGGCGCAGGCCACCTCGCCTACTATGAGCGGCCGCGCCGCTTCAATGATCTGGTCATGGCGTTCTTGCGCAGCGCAGTGTGAGCGCCTGGTGACCCCACATCACACGCTCGCCATAGCCTGTCCTGATCACCGCTGGTGAATACCCCGCCCTTTACGCTGCTGCACCGCGACGATCGGCTCGCCGTGATCTGCAAACCCGCGGGCTGGCTCGTCCATGCCACCGCACTCGACCGCGGGGAAACACGCGTGGTCTTGCAGGCGCTTCGCAAGCTGCTCGGGCAAACGGTGTTTCCGCTGCACCGGCTCGATAAAGCCACCAGTGGCGTCCTTGCCTTTGCGCTCGACTCGGGCACGGCACGCTCGCTGGGCGAGCGTTTCGAAAGCGGCGAGGGGATCAGAAAAACCTATCGCGCGATCGTGCGGGGCTGGCCGACCAGTGACCAGCAGATTGACCATCCGCTCACCCGCATGAAAGACGATCGAACCGACTCGCGGACGCAAAGCCTGCCCGCACAGACGCTTCTTCGGATACTGAACCGGGGCGCCCTGCCGGTGGCACACGGACCTTATCCGGAAATCCGCTATGCCGAGCTCGAGCTCAGGCCGCTCACGGGGCGCAGGCATCAGATCAGGCGCCACCTGAAACATATTGCGCATCCGGTCATTGGCGACTCCACCCACGGCAAGGGCCCGCTCAATCGGACGGTGTCCGAGCATCTGGGCGTTGCCAGGCTCTGGCTTCATGCTGAGAGCCTGGAGCTGGCCATGCCAGGGGCACACGAGTGCCTCAGGTTTGTCGCCCCCACGGGGCCCGAGTGGCAGGTGTGGCGGAAAACGCCAGCGTTTTCCGCCCAGCCCGTTCCTGTCTGAGTGCTAGCGCACGCGCGCGGGCCTCACAGTCCCGCCTGCGATACGAACTTGATGTTCAGGTAGGGTTCGATGGCCTCTGAGCCGCCTTCGGAGCCGTAACCTGAATCCTTGATGCCGCCGAACGGCACCTCGGGCAATGCCAGACCCAGATGATTGATGGTGACCATCCCCGCTTCGAGTTCGGCAGCGATGGCCTGCGCGGTCTTGGCCGAGCGGGTAAACGCGTAGGACGCGAGACCGAACGGCAAACGATTTGCCTCGGCGACTGCGTCCTCGAAGGTTGAAAAAGGATTGATGACGGCGAGCGGACCGAACGGCTCTTCGTTCATGGAGCGCGCCGATCGATCGAGTTCGGTGATCACGGTGGGTTCGAAGAAGTTGCCCTGGCTGCCGATTCGGTGCCCACCGGTCTGGATGGTGGCGCCAGCCTTGCGCGCATCTTCGATGTGCGCATCCATGGCTGCAGGTCGCCTCGGGTTGGCAAGCGGCCCCATCGACACACCTTTCTCGAGGCCGTTACCGACGCGGATTGCCTTGGTGTGTTCGACAAAGCGCTCGACGAACTGCTTGTAGACACCCTCCTGCACGAGAAAGCGCGTGGGCGATACGCACACCTGCCCGGCATTTCGAAACTTGCTGCCAGCCATCGTGCGCGCCACCGCATCGGCATCGACATCATCAAAGACGATCACCGGCGCATGACCACCCAATTCCATGGTGGTGCGCTTCATGTGAAGGCCCGCGAGCGCGGCAAGTTGCTTGCCGACCGGGGTGGATCCTGTAAAGGTGATTTTCCGGATGACCGGATGCGGGATCAGGTATTGGGAAATCTCGGCCGGCACACCGTAGACCAGACCCACGACGCCCGCGGGTATGCCCGCATCGACAAAGCAGCGGAGAAGTTCGGCAGGCGACGCCGGCGTTTCTTCCGGCGCCTTCACGATAATGGAGCAGCCCGTCGCCACGGCTGCGGAAAGCTTGCGCACCACCTGGTTGATCGGGAAGTTCCAGGGGGTGAAGGCTGCGACCGGGCCAACCGGTTCGCGAAGCACGAGCTGGTAGATGCCCTGAGCGCGAGCAGGGATCACTCGACCATAGGCACGGCGCCCTTCCTCGGCAAACCAGTCGATGATGTCGGCACCGGCGAGCACTTCGGCTTTAGCCTCGCCAAGCGGCTTACCCTGCTCCATGGTCATGAGCGTGGCGATCGTTGCTGCGCGTTCGCGAAACAGATCGGCGGCCTTGCGCATGAGCTTGTAACGGTCAAAGGCGCCGGTTTTGCGCCAGGTCTGAAAACCACGCGCGGCGGCCTCGAGCGCACGGTCGAGGTCGGCTCGCTCGGCCCTTGCGACGGTACCGATGGTTTCACCCGTGGCGGGGTTGACGACGGGAAGCGACTGGCCGGCCGCGGCATCGCACCACTGGCCATCGATCAGGAGCTGGACGTTGGGGTACATGGGTGGGGTCCTTGGTTCACAAACAAAACGGAATTATGAACCTTCCGCATGAACCGGGTCAGCGGAGACGACTCCGAACTGCACGCCTTACAATTTCCCGAAAACTCCCTGACAGTGAGCAGACATGTTTGCCAAAAACTGCTGGTACGTTGCAGCGTTGACGCGCGAGGTCGGCCGTACGCTTCTCGCGCGCACCATCGCCAATGAGCAATTGATCTTTTATCGGACTGAGGCCGGGCAGCCCGTAGCAATGCTCGACCGGTGCCCGCATCGGCTGGTGCCCTTGTCGGCTGGGAAGCTGGTTGGAGACGCAGTGCAATGCGGTTATCACGGCATCACATTCAATAGCGACGGTCGCTGCATAAAGATTCCCGGCGAGCACCAGGTCTCGCCCAAATTCTGTTCCACGGTTTTTCCGGCGCTCGAGCGCTGGGGCTTCGTTTGGGTATGGCTGGGGGATCCCGCAGAGGCCAATGAATCGAAGCTGCCGCAGGATTTTCACTGGGGGACCGAACCGGGATGGACCCCGCTGTCCGACTCGCTGCGTGTCGAGGGCAACTATCAGCTGCTCGTTGACAACCTTCTCGACCTGTCACACGAAGCATTCCTGCATATGGGAACAATCGGCAACGCGGCAGTGGCCGAAACGCCGGCCGAGATCACGATCCGCGGCGACTTCGTGCAGGTCGCACGTTTCATGAAGGATTGTCAGCCGCCCAAACTCTTCGTGCGTGCGGCAGGTTTCGATACCAACATCGATCGTACGCAACGAATTCTTTATACGCCGCCCTGCTATGTGGTGATCGAGGTGGTTGCAGTCCCAACCGGCACCCAGGGCGAGGAGAGGCGGCTCGCATGGTGGGTATTGAACGCACTCACCCCCGAAACCGAGCGTACGACGCACTATTTCTGGGGTCTGCCCCGCGGATTTGCGCACGATGACACCGAGCTCACCGAGATGTTGCGTGCCGGAATCTTCAGAACCTTCGAAGAAGACCGCGTGATGATCGAGGCGCAACAGCGCATTCTGGATCGGGTATCGCTTGATACGCGGACGGTTTATACGAAAGCCGATCAGGCACCCGGGCGGGCTCGCAGCATGGTATCGGCGATGATCGCTCAAGAAGAACGCGCGCGGGCACGTCCGGACCCCGACTCCGGCGTCTGATCAGACGCCCGGTCAGGCGTCGACCACGACCGCTTCATCGGTATTGAAGGAGTCGGAGAGCAACTCCGGCGCCCCCTCCCGCACCAGGATCATGTCCTGTACGTGCCAGTGATCCTTGTGGGGTTCCAACGCGAGCACCATACCGGCTTCGAGCACGATGTCGGAGCCTCGGCGCAATATCGGCTCCTGCTGATGCCACCACGCGCCAACACCGTGCCCGATCAGCAGAGAGTTGTAGCTCCAGCCGACACGCGCGTATTCGTTCATGACAAAGTCAAACAGATCGCCGACCCTGGCACCCACTCGGCATCGGTCAATGGCGGCCCGATAGATGTCGAGGTTGAGTGCGTAATCCCGCCGCTGCTGCGCGTCAGGTCGCCCAACGATGACGTTTCTTGACTGATGCCCGGGGTAACCGTTCAGATAACAGACGTAATCGGTACGGATCACATCGCCACGCTCGATGACCAGATCGCTCTCGCCGGCATAAGGAATCGTGTTGCGATGGGAATTCAAAATGCCATGCGCCCACTCGAATCCTGCCCGAAGCGACGTTGCGATCATGTCCGCGTGGATCTTCCGCTCGGTATCGCCAGCGCGAATCCGCCCGAACACCTCGCGGTACACGTCGTCAAGCAGCGCCGCAGCGCGCCGGATTCGGGAAACCTCCTCAGGAGTCTTGATCCAACGGACCCGATTCATGAGCGCCGAGCAATCCACCATTCTGAGCGCGGGCAGGGCCTGTGCGATCTTGTCCCAATCGCGCGCGCTCACATAGTCCTGCTCGATCCCTACCGTTGCAGAAGACAGTCCTTCATCCCGAAGAATCGCGATCAACCGGTCGTAGGGGGATTCAACATAGCCTTCACAAAGCTCGACCCGCTCGATCCCGCTGTCACGCCGCACCAACCCGGCGGCGGTCTTGTTCGCGATCACCAGGGGCTTTCCTCGCCGCGGCCACACCAGCAGGACCCCTCTCGCCGAATCGGTCAGGTCCTGAAGCCGGGCGAGCG
>Ga0255198_1000384_pt1 | contig 9510 bp, 10 predicted proteins | sample Miss_Law_RepC_8h_FD_188421 | JGI IMG/M metagenome (GOLD analysis project Ga0255198, IMG submission 188421) | Freshwater microbial communities from Mississippi River, Louisiana, United States - Miss_Law_RepC_8h | ecosystem: Environmental > Aquatic > Freshwater > River | place: USA: Louisiana...
GCGACTCCGGCGAGTTCGGTCCGATTGAGTTCATCACCGCCACCTTGCACAGCCGCTACAAGCTCGACTCGTGGATGATCTACGGCCAGCACCCGGTGTGGTCCGTGATGACGCTCATGGGCGCGGGCGTGGACGCCGTGAGCATGTATGAGCACAAGGACACCTGCCATGCGCTGATCACCTGGCCGGATCGCTTCCCGGCGCATGTCTGGTTTGGCGAGCCGTTCGAGCGGTTCGAATACAATCGCGTGCAGACGCACTTCAAAAAGAAGATCTACACCTTCACGCCGTCCATCGAAGGCAGCTTCGACTACGGACACAACTACGAGATGTTCAAGATGGCGGCGGTGTTCCGCGAGATGGTGCTCACGGGCAAGGAACCGGTGCCGCACCAGGAAATCCTCGAAGTCACCGCCATCGTGCAGGCGGCGGCGAAATCCCTGACGGAGAAAAGCCGGCTGGTGAAGCTGGCCGAGGTGATGGGGTAGGTGGGTTGGGCCCTTTCCCGCTGCGGCCAGACTGTTATTTCAATCAGCATGACGCGCGCTTCACTCTCCCGCTGCGGCTTCCTCCAGGCCGCGATTCGCTGGCGCACTATCTTCGTGCGCGAGCTCGGCGAAGCGGAGGGGAAGCAAATCCTCCGTGAGTCAGCGGCCAAACGGTAAGCGCCCGGGCGGGCTGCGATGCCGCGCCGGTTCAATGCCATGATGACGCTGACTGACTTGCGCGCGGCCGTGCGGCGGCTCGCCGATCCCGCGCGGGCCGTCGGAGCCCGCCGTTTCTTCAAGACTGGCCCCGGCGACTATGGCGAAGGCGACCAATTTCTCGGCCTCACCGTGCCGCAGATCCGTTCCCTGTTGCCGGCGAGCGACGCGTTGACTGAGGCGGAGGTGCTGGTGCTGCTGCACTCGGAATGGCACGAGGAGCGGCTGCTGGCGGCGCTTGTCCTCGTCCGCCGCTTTGGGAAGGCGACCCGCGATGAAGCCCGGCAGGAGCGGATCGTGAGGCTGTATCTGGCGAACACGGCCGCGTTCAACAACTGGGATTTGGTGGACAGCAGCGCGCCGCAGATCCTCGGCGTCTGGCTGCTCCGCCGGGAGCGTTCCGTGCTGCGGCGTCTGGCCGATTCTCAGTCATTGTGGGAACAGCGCATCGCCATCCTGGCCACGCAGGCCTTCATTCGCGACGGACAGTTCGTGGACACCTTGAGCCTCTGTGAGCATTTCCTCGTTCACCCGCATGACCTGATGCACAAGGCCTGCGGCTGGATGCTGCGCGAGGTGGGAAAGCGCGACGAGGCCGTGCTCAAGGGTTTCCTGGATCAGCACGCCGCCCGCATGCCGCGCACCATGCTGCGCTATGCCATCGAGAAACTGACCGAGACCGAGCGGAAACATTTTCTGCGCATCCGGTAAGGCCAGTTACGCGAATCGTCCGGCAAACTGGATCGGGGGCTCGCCGGGGTGAGAGGAGAACGTGCAAGGCATTGGTTGAATGAGCACGGTGATTTTCTTCACGACGGCGCGGAGGTGGTCGGCCATGTTCGTCTCGCGGGCGATGGATTCCAGCTTCGGCCCGATGTGCGTGTCGGAGAGCAGCGCCCAGCGGAAGGACGCGCCGGCCTCGGCGGCGGGCAGGTGGCGCGTGGCAAAGAGCGCGGCACCGGCAAGCGCGGCGCGGCGGAGGAACGTGCGGCGGGGAGTGAGGTGGTGGGGCATGGGGAGGAGCGGTTAGTGATTAGTAATTAGTGCCTGTCTGAAAACCCGGAGCGCGGCTGTGTCGTCCTCGACCAGCCGCAGCAAGCAACCCAGCTAAGGAACCGGTGAGTGTTCCACCATGCTGCGGCTGGTCTTCGACACAGCCGCGCTCCGTTTTTCGGCAGGTGGCTGGCGTCAGGGCGGGGGTAGCGGCCAAGGACGGCGAGGCACAGGAACCCAAGGCCAGCGAGACCGGACAGCAGGATGAACGGCGGTGGCACATCCTCAAGGCCCGAGGCACCGAGCTGGGTCAGATGCCGGGCCACCCCGAAGCTGCCGGCTCCCAACATCAGGCAGAGCAGTCTTGAAAACACCGTTGCACGCGCCCAGCTCATTCGTTGTTGCTCATCGTTGATGCCTCATTTTCGTGGCTAGCTCCTCAGGAGCCCTTCGTAAATGCCTTCGCATTGTCGGCAATCCGCTTCAACTTTGTCCGAAGCATCGAGGCAAAAGCATCCTGCTCCGACGCATCGCACGTGTAGCGCCACGCCCAATCTACATAAACTAGCGGGTGAATCTTTCCGAGCGCCGCAACCGCCCGCGTGGCCGCAAGTATCGAAGCATCGTCCTGCTCAAAAAACTCCGCCCAAACATTGGCAACAATGCCCTCATCGTCCCAGTCGGCGAACAGCGCGCACTGCTCTGAGGTGCCCCATGCCGCAGTCCGCTTGCACTGCTCACGATGGGAACTGTATCCAGTATAGACGACATCAAAAGGCGGCAGGAACGGGGAGACAATATCCGCAAACAGCTCCTTCTTGACCTTCAGCACGCGAAGTTCCATTGGCGCTTCTTCTCGAACGTAGATGTCCGTCCAGCCGAGGCCATCAGGAGCACGGTGAGCGTCGGCGAACTCACCAATCTTCTTCACCTCCGCGTCAGCGTATGCCGCAGCACCACGAGGAAGAATCTGCCGCTGGCAATAGTCGTCCTCGTGAAAATAAATCTCTCTTTGGCGAGGCCACATCATAGAATGTCCGCCTCCGTGAACTGTGACTGAACTCTGCCTGCTACCTGCTGAAAGAGCCACCGCAACGGCTCTCGCCCTTTCCCCTCTGTGCAGCCGTCCACGATGTTGAAAGCGAGAAAGATGTTCCAATCTCGGATGCCCGTAAGGAGCGCCGTCAAGCGCTCCTGATTGAATTTGCCCTTCGCCTCAAACTGCCTCCAGAGCGCGAAAGGCTCGTCGTGATACTGAACCATCGCCTGCATGTCCGTATCCTCGCAGAACTCGGCGAGAAAGGCGCGGGCCAACGAAGCGTGGCTCTTGGGTGCAGTGATGGGAACACCGCGCTCTGCCTCTCTCCTGAATGTGTCGTGAGTGTGGATGAGCACTCTGAGTCGCCAGTAATCCGTCTCCGAAACCTTGGGGCGCAACGTCTCCAGGTTGCGGTCAACCTCCGCGATGTGGGCGCGGACTGTCCCCTCGGGATGACCGGGGCGGGACTCGCCCCAATCCAGATTGTGCTGGTAACGAGGGTCGCTCGTGATTGCGTCGAAAATCCTTTTGTAGTCGCTCATGTGATAAAAGCGCGATGTGGCCTAGCATTGTGATTGAGCGACTGGATTGTCGTTAGCCAGGTTTGCCAGGCCATTCACGCCCGCAGCCCGAGGCTCAGCACTTCGCGGCAGTGCTTGATGCTGCGCTCGACTTCGCCGCGCTGGTAGTCTTGGTCGGCCTTGGTGCGGTCCACGCCGGCGGGGGCCTTGAACGGCTCGATGCGCTTGCCGCGCTTGGCCAGCGCCAGGAAGCGCGCGAGGTCGGCGGCTTTCGCCTTGGGGAAGATTTTCCAGAGGTCGGGCTTCCAGAGGGGGAACTCGCGCGCGAAGCCGGAGATGGTCTCGATGTGGACGGTCACGCCGGGGCAGTGCCGCTCGAAGTGGTCGAAGAACGCGGGCAGGTCCAGGCAGCCCTCGCCCATCGCGGTCCATTGCACGGTGACGCCGTTGGCGGACTCCCAGACCATGTCGTCGCGGAGGCTGGTGGTGAGGACGTAGGGCGCGAGGGTTTCGAGGCTGGCGAGCGGGTCTTCGAGGGTCCAGGCGGCGTTGCCGGAGTCGAAGTTCACGCCCACGTAGTCCTTGCCGGCGGCTTCGACGAGTTCCTTCAGCTCCCACGCCTGCATGTCGCCGGCGTGGTTCTCGACGGCGACCTTCACGCCGGCGTCCACGGCGCGGCTGCGCTGGGACTTGAGCACTTTCACGGTGTCGGCGATGCGCGCCTCGATGCCGCCCTCGGTGCTGCGGTCCTGCTGGTTGCCGAGGATGACGCGGAAGGCCTTCGAGCCAATGGCCTTGCTCATGCGCAGGCCGAGCGCGAGGTGTTCCTCGGCGGTGCCCCAGTCCTTTTTGAACGACTTCGAGGTGGGGCAGATGCTCCACGAGCCGAGCTCGATGGTGATACCTTTGTCGGCGGCGTATTTGCGGACTTCGGCGAGCGAGGCATCGTCGTGCTTGCCTTCGAGCGGGCCGAAGTCGGTGATGAAGAGGGAGTCGCAGCCGAGCTTGGCGGAGTAGTCAATGAGCTGCCGGGCGTTCCACTTCATGGCGCGCACGGCGAAGTTGTCGAAGCCGAGCTTGTGGTTGCGCTTCTTGGCAGGCGCGGCGCTGGCGGGCAAGGCGGCCAGCGTGGCGGCGGCAGCGGCAGTGGAAACGAAGGCCCGGCGGGACAGCGGTGAAGTGTTCATGGGGCGCAGCTTGGCAAAGGCCCTCGCCGGTGCCAAGCGTGGGGTGCGGACCGGCTGAGCCAGTCCGCGCGCCCGTCGCCTCGATCTTCCCGTCCTGCTTTAGATGAACTTCGTGCGGCCGGGCATGGCGATGGGCGGCACGTCGAGCTTGCCGTTCCAATCGCGGAGGTTTTGCGGGGCGATTTCTTCCTTCGAGTTGAGGGCCATTTCCCAGGTCACTTGCTGGCCGGTGTAGCCGGCCATGCGGCCCATGATGCCGGCCATCGTGCTGGTGACCATGCGGTCGCCGTCGTTGAGGGGCTTGCCGGCGCGGATGGAGGCGAAGAGTTCGTCGTGCTCCACCTGATACATGTCGGGGGTGGGGCCTTCGTATTTCCAGTTCCGCTCGCCGTTGAGGTCCGTGGTGAAAGCTCCGCGCGAGATGTAGGCATTGCCCTTGGTGCCCATCGCGTAGAAGGAGTTCTCGCCGTAGCAGCCGGTGATTTGCCGTTGCTGGATGAACCCGCGGACGCCCTTCTCCCACTCGTAGCTCACGGCGATGTGGTCGAAGATGTTGCCGCCATTGGCGGGGATCTGGCGGCCGCCGACGGCGGTGCAGCTCACGGGCGGGCGGTCCTTCATGGCCCACATCATCCAGTCCACGGTGTGGATGGCCTGCTCGACGAGGCCGTCACCGGAGAGCCAGGTGAAGTTATACCAGTTGCGGGTCATCCACTCGAGGTCGCTCATGCCGGCGGGGCGGGACTCGGCCTTGGGCATGGGCTTCACGGGGCCAGTGAGATAGGTGCCATAGACGGCGCGGACATCACCGATGGAGCCGTCGAGCATCTTCCCGAAGACCGCGCGTTTGGCGTAGTCGTAGCGCCAGCAGAAGCCGGCCACGACGGCGAGGTTCTTCTGCTTGGCAATCTTCACGGACTCGATGACCGAGCGGACGCCGGGAGCGTCGGTGGCCATCGGTTTCTCGCTGAAGACATGCTTGCCGGCCTCCACCGCCGCGCGCAGGTGGCCGGGCCGGAAGCCGGGCGGAGAGGTGAGGATGACGAGGTCCACCCCGCTCTTGATGACCTTCTCGAAGGCGTCAATGCCCACGAACTTGCGTTCCGAGGTCACGTTGAATTTCTTCTCGTCCTTCACCGAGGCCTTGAGGGCGCTAAGGCTGCGGTCAATCGGCTCCGGGAAGGCATCGCCCATGGCCCACAGCTCGACATTGCTGTCCGCCTTGAGCGCCTGCGAGGCCGCGCCCGTGCCGCGTCCGCCGCAGCCGATGAAGCCGATGCGGAGCTTGTCGCTGTTCGGGGCGGCGCGGAGGAGGGAGGGGAAGGCGATTTCCGCGGCGGCAACGCCAACGGCGGTGGTGGCGGTGGCGGACTTGAGGAACTCGCGGCGCGTGGCGGGGGGGACGGGAGAGGTTGGATTCATGGGAGGCGACAATGTGCTTTAACGGGTGCCCTCGGCAAGCGTCGGGCTTTGGTTTTCAGGGGAAGCCGACTGGAGCACTGCGGAGGCTATTCAACGGGAGCGGGTTGACGGCGTGGTTCCGACGTGGCCAAAAGCCATCTTGCGAATCAATTCACAATGCTTACAGTGCCCTCCAAGTTCACCGCCGCAAAATTATGCGCCCCACACCGCTGCCCGTTCGTCTGGCCGATTCGAAACACCGGGCCTTCACGCTGATTGAGCTGCTGGTGGTCATCGCCATCATCGCGATCTTGGCCGGGATGCTCCTGCCGGCGCTGGCAAAGGCCAAAGACCAAGGAGTGCGTGCCAAGTGCATCAACAACTTCCGACAGTTGATGCTCGCCACGCAGATCTATGCGAGCGACTACGACGAAAAATACCCTTGGCCAAACTGGGGTAACCCGAATGGGGTTGCGGGCTGGCTTTACAGTTTCGACAGCAGTCAACCGACCATGGCACAGCGTTTTGTGGTAACCAATGGCAACCTCTGGAGAACGTTTCAGAGCACCAACGCTCTTCAGTGTCCTAACGACTTTAAGGATCCCAGAATTTTCCAGCCCTATCCCACGGGACGTGACCAGACGCTTTCGAGCTACTGCATGAATGGCGCGCTCAGCGGTTATCAAGTCTGGAACGGAAATGGCCCTTTCACTCGGGTCGTTGACTTCCAACCGTCCGACGTCATCGCTTGGGAGCAAGACGAGAGAAACACCTTCTATTTCAACGACGCGGCGAACTATCCGACCGAAGGAGTTTCGATCCGGCACAAGATTGGAGCCTTGACTGGCACGGTGGGAGGCCAAGCCGAGTGGATGAACAAGCTGGCTGAGTGGGATCCAATGGCGACTTCACCTAACAAGAACGCCCTGTGGTGCAGTCCCCGCAGTGCCAACGGACACTGACGAAGCGTTGCCCGGTCAATAAGTGAAGGCCGGCACGTTGTATAGTTGTCGCAGCTTTTCCAGTTCTGCGCGGTCTGCTGGAGTCAGACCGTTTGCTCGTATCGTTCCGATGATACGGGACTGTTGGTCTGGTTTGGCTGCCTTGAGCTGGCTCAACCAAAAAATGTAGGTCTCGTGCTTCTCGTTGGGTGTCCGCTGAGCCCAAGGCTTCTCAGTCGGCACGGGGATCCCAGGAGGGACTTTCGCTGAGCTTCCTGTCTGGTCAGGTGTGCTTCTAGCTGCGGTCGGTCCCTCTTCACCGGTTGTTGGCGAAGGGGTGCTCCGCTTGCGGCATCCAGCGCAGGCTATGACCAAGGTTATGATATTGAGAGTGGCAACCAGCCGCAGCAGCTTCATCTCAGCAGGGTGCCAAGGGCGCGGGGCGATGCCAATCAAACATTTGACTAGGGCGTGTGGGATGCTCGCCGGGATTGTTTGGTGAGAGCATTCCAGAACTACGCTTCCCCTGCGTAAGTTCATCACCGAGGCCCACAATCTCAAGTTTGCCCTGGTGTTGCATCACCGGCTTCGCCCGCCAGTAGTGAGCCTTGGCCACGCTGGCGGCAGCGTGTCCCAATCAACGCCACTGCAAACAAACCCACTCCGGCCACAAAGGTAGAGCACGCCCTTGAGCGTCCAGACCCACCCGAGGAGCGTCACGTTCATGACGAGGTCCTACTCCCAGACGTTGTGGCTGAAGGCGATGGCCGTGCCGATGGTCAGTTAGAGCCAGCCAAGGTAGAACGGGAGGAAGCGGTTCCGCCGCCATTCTTCAAAGAGGGCAGCCCACATTGGTGCCCGAAGAAAGTGCGACAGCCCGATGACCAGCAGACCGACGGCTGTCACTCGCTCGATGAGGAGTTCAACGGTCATTGGGCGGAGCCGACGGATTGCGGCAGTGGCACGGGCTCGGACGAACGTCCTTTGAAGCAGCGGCTCACGAGGCCTTGCTCCGGCGCAAACACCCACGCCAGCACAAAGAGGCCTGTCGCCGCCACAACCATGGCACCCGCAATCGAGCAGTTCAGCCAGACGCCGAGATGCAGGCCCAGCACGGAGCTGAAGGCGGCGTGCAGCACCGTGAGGCCCAGCATCACGGGGAAGCGGTGCGAGAGCAGCGTCGCCGTGGCACCGGGGAGAATGAGCATCGCGATGACGAGGATGGCTCCGACCGCTTCGAACGCGCTCACCACCACCACTGAGAGCGCCGCCATCAGCGCGTAGTGGACGAAGGTCGAGTTGATGCCGAGCGAGAAGGACAGCGCGGGGTCGAACGAGCTGACGAGGAGTTCCTTGTAGAAGAGGCCGATGAGCAGCGCGACCGCGAGCGTGACCGCCGCCATGCGCACAACCGACGGCGGGCCGAGCTTCAGCCCGGCGAACTCCACTATTCCTTCCAGCGGGATGAAGGCGATTTCGCCGTAGAGCACGCATTCCTGGTCGAGGTCCACCTTCGAGGCGAAGAGGCTGATGAGGATGACGCCCACCGCGAAGAGGCTCGTGAACGCGATGCCGATGGCGGCGTCCTGCTTCACGCGCGATTTCTTGTGGATGACCTCGATGAGCACCGTCGTGACCGCGCCGGCCGCGAGCGCGCCGACGAACATCGGCCACGAGCCGCGACTGCCACTGACGAGGAACGCGATGGCGATACCCGGCAAAATGCTGTGGCTGATGGCGTCGCCCACCAGCGCCATGCGCCGGAGGATGAGGTAATTGCCCACCAGCCCGCACGCGGTCGCGACGAGGAAGCCCATCGCGGCAATCCAGACCGAGCTGGAGAAGTCCTGCGTCCACGGCGCGATGAACACGCGCTGGAAGTCGAAGGTTGGAATCAGTTCAGTCATGGGAGCGGAGGCCGCACGGGAAGGAATCCACACAGATTGAGGGCGGAACACAGATGGGAAGAAGTGGTCTGCTCTGCATGAATCGGGGGAAGACGACCCAAAGATTAGGGGCGGACAAAGAGGGAGACTGAAATCTTTGTCCGGCCCAAATCTTTGGGCTTCCAGTCTTCGGCTCTGCTTCCCTCAGCATGGCTCGCCCCTCGGGGCAATTTCCCCATCTGTGTTCCGCCCTCAATCTGTGTGGATTCCAGTTCATGCGAGCGGTTCAAACGCTTTTCCCGTATCCCACCGCTTGGTCGCGCTGCTCCAGTCCCGCCCCTTTTCTCATGTCGGGGAGACTGGGAATCACCTTCCCGTGCGGGTCTTTCGTGGCGTAGTTGAGGCGGCGCTCCAGCTCGCGCACCACGTCCTCGCCGAGGACGTGCTCGATTTTCTCGGCGTCCTCATGGACGTGGTCGGCGGCGATTTGCGCGGTGTGCGTGAGGTAAAGTTCCCAGAGGCGGTGGTTGCGGACGATGGCGCAGGCGGTCTGCCAGCCGGCGGGCGTGAGGAAAAGCGCGTCGGCCTCGCCAGAAAGCGTGGCGAGCTCATGCTGGGCGAGCGCACGGGCTTGCGCGTGGACTTCCTCCTCCGTCTCGCGGCGGCGCTCGGCGAGTTCGCGGAGGGAAACGCCTTCGCCTTGGAACCCGCGGGCTTCGAGGACGTGGTAGATGGCCTTCAAGGTGTTCTCGCGCTGGATGCGGGCGGCGCGGCTGCGTTGCCGCCACCAACGCGCGACGATGCCATGGCGCGGGCCGAAGAGAAACGCGCCGACAAA
>Ga0255198_1000387_pt1 | contig 9501 bp, 6 predicted proteins | sample Miss_Law_RepC_8h_FD_188421 | JGI IMG/M metagenome (GOLD analysis project Ga0255198, IMG submission 188421) | Freshwater microbial communities from Mississippi River, Louisiana, United States - Miss_Law_RepC_8h | ecosystem: Environmental > Aquatic > Freshwater > River | place: USA: Louisiana...
CAATGTCGTAAGCGTCTTGTGAAACCGATTCGCGGTATTCGCCCGTTTTTGGATCAACGATGTAAACGGCTGCGCCTGCTGTGCCGAAATAAACTTTTTTACCCCAAGGCTCCATGTCGTATTTCGGGTCTTGACCGTAAAGAGTAAATTTTCGCGCGGCAATTGAAAGTGTGTGTTCGATCAGACTGCGAGGAAACAACAACCGACCTTCAGGCGAAAGTTTGCAACCAAACGGCGTGAGTGCTTCGATACAAGTTGGAATTGCGTCAGCGAGACCAATATTTTCGAGCACGTCAAGTGCCGCGTTGTGAATTTTCAAAACTTCTGCATCTGTCAACGGCTTGTAGCGTCCGCTCTCCATACCTGGATTGACCGGACGAATATCAAGTGCGAGCGGTGCGGCGCGAAGTGCCCGTCGCGCACCAGGACCACCTCGGCGACCTTCTTTTTGCGAACTTGTCATCTCGCCATCATATTACGACTTGACGCGCAAACTCTTGGGATCGTAAAAAGGATCGAGCGACGCGGTGGCGCTAATGCGCTCGCCGGCAACTTCGATTTCGTATTTCGCGTCTGTGACAAAAGTTTTGTCAACCAGGCCACTTTTGTTAGTCACATAGCCCATACCAAGTGATGCATTTACCGTGTGGCCAAACATGCCAGAAGTGATGCTGCCAACTATTTCATCGTTACGCCAGATTGGTTCGTTGTGATAGAGCAAGCGCTCTGGGTCGGCGAGTGAGAACTGCACCATTCGCTTATTTAGACCCTTTTCTTTTTGTTTTGCTAGCGCATCGCGTCCAATAAACCCGCCTCGTTTATTCATCGCGACTACGAAACCAAGACCGGCCTCGAGAGGTGTGTCGTCTGGCGAAACATCGTGTCCCCAGTGGCGGTAACCCTTTTCGGTGCGCAATGAGTTGAGTGCGTGATAACCAGCATGTCGTAGACCGAAATCTTTACCCGCGGTTGTTATTGCATCGAAGACGCCCATCGCAAATTCGGTCGGTATGTAGAGCTCCCAGCCGAGTTCACCCACGTATGTAATGCGGTTCGCTCGAACTCGGGCATATGCCAAATCAATAATTTTTGAAGTGCCGAACGCGAATGCTTCATTTGAGAGGTCGTCTGGCGTAAGCGACGAGAGCAACGCTCGTGAATTTGGCCCCATCACGCTCAAAACTGCTTGGCCCGACGAAATATCTATCGCCATCGCCCGAGCCGACGCTGGAATGTGATCGCGAAGCCAAGCGAAGTCGCGCACTTGTGTTGCTGCGGCCGTGACTATTAGATACGAATCAATTGCCTGGCGTGTGACTGTGAGGTCAGCTTCGATGCCGCCAGTTTCATTGAGCCATTGGGTGTAGACAATTTTGCCCACAGGCACATCAACCTCGTTGGCGCAAATTTGATTGAGTACCGACATCGCATCTGGGCCTTGCAAAATAAATTTGCCGAAAGACGACTGATCAAAAAGACCAACCGCGTTGCGCACCGCATGGTGCTCTTCGGCTGAATATTTGAACCAATTCTGTTTGCCATACGTATATATGTATTCAGGTTTTACGCCACTCGGGGCAAACCAATTAGTGCGTTCCCATCCGGCGACTTCGCCGAAGCAAGCACCGCGCTCGGCGAGGCGGTCGTGTAACACTGATTTGCGAACGCCGCGAGCAGTTTCTGGTTGTCGAAACGGCCAGTGCATCGCATAGAGCAGGCCGAGCGTTTCGACGGTGCGGTCGTGAAGATATTTTTTGTTGCGCTGATATGGCATTGAGCGACGAACGTCGACATCCCAAAGATCCATTGGAGGCTTGCCGTCGAGAATCCAATCGGCGAGAACTTTGCCCGCACCGCCAGACGACTGAATTCCGATCGAATTGAAGCCCGCGGCAACAAAAAGATTTTCAACGTCAGGCGACTCGCCGAGAAGATATCGATCGTCAGGTGTAAATGACTCAGGGCCATTGAAAAACAATCTGATGCCAGTCTTTGCAAGCAGCGGCATGCGATGTGTCGCCGCAGCGACTAACGGTTCGATGTGCTCAAAATCTTCGGGCAAAGAAGTGAAAGAAAACTCTTCAGAGATGCCCTTCATTCCCCACGGTTTTGCAACTGGCTCGAACCAACCGACCAAAAGTTTGCCGGCGTCTTCTTTGAAATATCCGCAACCATCTGGGTCGCGAAGCACCGGCATGTTTGGCGAAATTTCTGGCACTGCTTCAGTGACGATATAAAAGTGCTCGGCAGCATGCAAAGGCACGATCGCGCCGGCGGCATCACCAAGTTCGCGTGCCCACATGCCAGCACAATTGACAACGAACTCGCTTCGAATTTCTGATTTGGTATTACTGCCATCGCCAAGTGTTGTTTTGACACCAACCGCGCGACCGTCTTCGACGATGATCGAATCAACTTTGACATTTTCGAAAATTTTCACACCATGCGAGCGGGCGCCTTTTGCGAGTGCTTGCGTCGTGTCAATTGGGTTGACAACGCCATCGTTTGGCAGGTGCACGCCACCAACAAGATCGTCGACACGTGCAAGTGGCACAAGTTCGGCGATTTCTTTTGGTGAAATGATGTTGACATCAAGGCCGAAAACGCGCGCCATCGAAGCACCGCGCTTGAGTTCTTCGAACCGTTCATGATTTGGCGCCACGGCAACAGAGCCGCGCTGCTGAAATCCCGTTGCTTGGCCCGTTACGTCTTCGAGAGTTTTGAAAAGGTTTGTTGTGTATTGGGCGAGGCGAGTCAGGTTGTGGGTTGCACGCAACTGGCCGACAAGGCCTGCAGCATGCCAAGTGGTGCCACAAGTTAGTTGCTTGCGTTCGAGCAATACGACGTCTGTGCAACCGCGCAGAGCGAGATGGTATGCGACGCTGCATCCAACTATGCCGCCACCGACGATTACAACGCGAGCATTTGTCGGTAGTTCTGCCATTTGATGCCTCTTATTTTGTTCACAATTTGTTTAGTTGCTTCTTAATTCTTTAGCCTTGACAACGCTACAGTTTGGCTCTGGTTTTTTAGAATTTGATGCCAAAAATTTGCGGTTTCAGAGAGGGTGCGGTCAAGGCGATGGGCGAAAGAGCAAAAGTTGTAATCATTGGTGGCGGCATCGCAGGGTGCAGCGCGCTTTACCATCTGGCGAAAATGGGTTGTACCGATGTGTTGTTGCTCGAGCGCGATGAACTCACATCAGGTTCGACTTGGCATGCTGCAGGCAATGTGCCTACATATTCGACCAGTTACAGCGTCATGCAGGTGCAGAAATATTCAGCAGCGCTTTATCGCGAACTTGCCAAAGACAAAGATTTTCCGATCAGCTATCACGTAACTGGCTCAGTGCGTTTGGCGCATAGCGAAGAGCGCATGGCCGAGTTCCGTCACGTAAAGAGTATGGCCCGCGCCAACGACATGGAGTACGACATGCTCACTCCGGCCGAACTTGTCGATCGATATCCGTTGTTAAAAACTCACGACCTGCTCGGCGCACTTTGGGATCCACTAGACGGCGACATTGACCCGTCGCAAGTTACTCAGGCAATGGCACGAGCTGCACGAGCACTCGGCGCACGTGTGCGCCGTAACGAGCGCGTTATCGGTTTGCGTCAACATAAAAACTACGAATGGACAGTCACGTCACTTGCTGCCGGTGTTGAAACCGAAATCGAATGCGAAATTGTTATCAACGCCGCTGGTTATCGAGCGGGTGAGGTGATGGATCTAATTGGTCGACATCTGCCGATCATGACAATGGCTCACCAATATTTGATTACTGAAGAAATCGATGAACTTGCTGCACGCACCGAGCCATTGCCGCTTCTTCGTGACCCTGACACCTCTTATTATTTGCGTCAAGAGCGCAGTGGTTTCATTCTTGGGCCATATGAGTGGCAAGCAACACCGATGTGGCTCGACGGTATTCCAGATCAATTCGCCAATATGTTGTGGTCAGAAGATCTTGAGCGTCTCGAAAAACAAATTCTTGATGCTGGCGAGCGCGTGCCTGTGCTTGGCGAAGCAGGCATTGCCAAGGTTGTTAACGGACCAATTCCATATGCGCCAGATGGCAACCCATATCTCGGACCTGAGCGCGGAATGCGTAATTTCTTCCACTGCAACACTTTTAGTTTCGGTATCGCCCAAGGTGGCGGAGCCGGCAAAGCAATTGCCGAATGGATTCTCACAGGTCGCCCAGAATTTGATCTTTGGTCAATCGACCGTCGTCGTTATAAAGAATATGCAACGACTAAATACACAATCGACAAGGCCGTCGAGGTTTATCAAAACGAATATGCGATGGGCTTTCCGTTTGAAGAACGACCGGCAGGTAGACCTGCATATGTCTCGCCTCTTTACGAAAAACTCAAAAAGAAAGGCGCTTCATACGGCGCGCGTGGCGGTTGGGAGCGTCCAACATATTTTGATCCGAAGAATGAAGTGACTGATCATTCGCTGTCATTCTTTAGACGCAATGGATGGCGCAAAGTTGTTGCTAAAGAAGTGCATGCAGCGCGAAATGGTGTTGCGATACTTGACCTGCCTGGCTTCACAAAAATTGAAGTCAAAGGCCCAGGTGCGTTCGCCTATCTCGATAATTTGCTTTGCACAAAATTGCCAAAAGTTGGACGCATTAGTTTGGTCTATGCGCTGTTGCCAGACGGCAAAGTGCTCAGCGAGTTCACCGTCGTGCGGGTTGCTGAAGACAGCTTCTATTTGGTTGGTGCTGCAAGTTCAGAATGGCACGATCTCGATGTACTCGAGATGGCCTTACCGACTGATGGTTCGGTGACGCTAAAGAATGTGACCAAAGATTACGGCTCGTTGATTTTAGTTGGGCCGCGTTCGCGAGAAGTTCTGTCGCAAGTTACGACATCCGCACTTGATAATGCATCGTTTCCGTGGTTGTCGATGCGAATGATTGACACCGCAGTTGGCCCGGTGCGTGCGTTGCGCGTCAATTATGTTGGCGAACTTGGATGGGAGTTGCATGCGTCGAACGAGCAGATGGTTGATCTCTATGACTCAATCTGGAAAGCGGGCGAGAATCATCAAATCGTCGATATGGGCATCTATGCAGTCGATAGTTTGCGCCTCGACAAGTGTTATCGCGGATGGAAGGGTGATCTTGAAATTGGCTTCTCGCCGTTTGATGCATCGCTTGATCGCTTCGTTGACTTGACCAAACCTTCATTTGTTGGTCGCGAGGCGTTGATTGCCGAAAAAGCTGCCGGCTCAAAGTGGCGATTCGTGCCGATGACACTTGATGAAGATGGCGACGCAGATGCACCTTTTTGTGCGTCGGTGTTTAGTGGCGACAAGCGAATCGGCATCGCGACTTCGGGCGGTTGGAGTTTCACGCTGAACAAGAGCGTGGCGCTTGCCTATGTTCGCCCTGAGTTTGAGGCTGCTGGCACAAAACTTGAAATTGAAATTTTTGGTGAGCGCAAGAAAGCCACAGTTGGGCAAGAACCGTTGTTCGACCCACGCAACGAACGGCTTAGGTCGTAAATTATTCGGCTATTTGGTCGTTCGTGGCGTATCCTTTGGGGTCTGATTGAGAAGGGTATTTAGTGAAACTTAAATGGAAAAAGGGTGACACAGTCATCTATCCACAACACGGTGCTTGCATCGTTTTGAACATCAAGCGAATGAAGGCTTTCGGCAAGACATCTGACTATTTAATTTTGCGCACGGTGATCAACGAAATGACTCTGTCGATACCGGTCGAACAGATATCGGCGGTCGGTGTACGCCCGCCAGTTTCATCGAGTGAGTTGCAAGACTTGGTATCGGTGCTTTCAAAAGCAGACCCTCGCGTGCCGGCAAACTGGTCGCGCCGATTTAAGAATCACCAAGAAAAACTTAAGAGTGGTGATGTGTATCAAGTCGCCGAAGTTGTACGCAACCTCGCCGCGCGTGATCGTGATTCGGCTTTGTCGGCCGCTGAAAAAACAATGTACGACCGCGCTCGCGTCAACTTGATTTCTGAGATTCAGCCTGCTCTTAAGTGCACAACTGAAGAAGCGGAGATTTATTTAGACAAGGCGCTCGAAAAGGGCGTTCTGAAGCCAGCGAAAACCGCAACTAAAGGTGCAGCCAAGTCGGTGGCCACAAAATCGGCTGCAAAACCTGCAGCGGCCAAAGCAGCAGCGAAAAAGAAATAGTTTTTCGGCGGACTGACGCGAAATGAAAGTTGGCTTTTGCGGACTCGGTGTAATGGGTTCGCCAATGGCACGCCATCTAACCAGCAAGGGCCATGATGTTGTTGTCTACAACCGCAGTTCTGAAAAAGCCAAGCAGTGGGTTCAAAAAAATGGCGGAAGTTTTTCATCGACGCCGCGCGAAGTCGGCGAGCAGTGCGATCTTGTGATGGTGTGTGTCGGCAACGACAACGACGTGCGCAGCGTCGTACTTGGTGCAGATGGTGTGCTTGCTGGTTTGAAGCCGGGTTCGGTTCTCGTCGATCACACAACCGCATCGGCAACTCTTGCCCGCGAACTTTCAGCCGCATGTAGCGCAAAGAGTGTCGGCTTCATTGATGCGCCAGTTTCAGGTGGTCAGGCTGGCGCTGAGAATGGTGCGCTGACTGTGATGTGTGGTTGTGATGACCAAAAAGTGTTTGATCGAGTGCGACCAGTTTTTGATGCTTATGCCAAAGCGTGTCAGCGCATGGGCGATGCAGGTGCGGGGCAGTTGACAAAAATGGTTAATCAAATTTGTATCGCGGGTGTTGTCTCGGGCCTTGCCGAAGCACTTAATTTTGCAATGCGCGCCGGTCTTGACGCAGATCAGGTTGTTGAAGTTATTTCAAAAGGCGCCGCGCAATCATGGCAAATGGAGAATCGCTCGAAGACAATGGTGCGCGATCAATACGACTTTGGTTTTGCAGTCGAATGGATGCGCAAAGATCTGGGCATCTGCTTTGATGAGGCGAAAAACAACGGGTCTGACCTGACGATGACAAAGCTCGTAGATGCACTTTATGCACGCGTCATTGAAATGGGCGGCGCTCGCTGGGACACCAGCAGCCTGATGAAACTGCTTACTCACCCAAAGAAATGATGCATTTGCGCTCGCGCAATTTTGAGTTGACGATTTCGCGCGGCGCTTAAGCGCTATTGCTATTTGCCGGAGGCTGCTTTGGCGAAGGCGTCGAGCAGTTTGTCGAGTTGCGAGTCAGTGATGACAAGCGGTGGACAGAACGTATTCGTGTCGGCATTTATTGCCCGAGTAATCGCACCGAGTTCAAGCATGCGGTCGCGAATCTTGACATTGTTCTGCGATGCATGAAGGCCAGCGGCCCACACGGCGCCATCGCCACGAGCATGATCAATGACGCCATCTTGGGCGAGTGCTTTGAGCGCATCGCCAATTCGCTTGCCAATCACAGTCGCGCGATCGCGCAGACCTTCTCGCTCAATTATCTCGAGGTTCACAATCGCAGCGCTACACGCCGCGGCGTGCCCCGAATATGTATAGCCGTGACGCAAAAAGAAATCAGGGTCGGCCTCAAGTGGTTTGCGCACAGCGCTGCCGACAAACACACCACCAAGAGGTTGGTAACCCGATGTGACGGCTTTAGCAAAACACAACAAGTCTGGATCGACACCATAAAAGTTGGCACCGAACCAAGTGCCGAGTCGCGCAAAACCAGTTATCACTTCGTCGAAAATTAAAAACGCGCCGTGTTGATCGCAAAGTTTGCGTAGACCTTTGAGATAGTCAGCCGACGGAGGGTAAACACCGCCCGCGCCTTGTAATGGTTCGGCGAGAATCGCAGCTACTTTGTTGCCGCGTTGAGTCATGAGCACCGACAACGCTTCAAGATCGTCACTGGCAACTTGCTCAACATCTGGAACGAGTGGTCCGTAGCCGACTTTATTGAGCGGCAAACCTTGCGCGCTGGTGCCGCCGTAGTTTGTGCCGTGATAGCCACGCATTCGCGAAATAATCACTGTGCGCTCTGGTTGACCCGCTTGAACATGGGCGAGTCGCGCCAACTTCATTGCCGAATCGACAGCCTCTGAACCACTGCCGCAGAAAAAAACTCGAGCGTCTGGCATCGGGCAGATCGAAACAAGTTTCGCTGCAAGTTGCTCAACCGGTTCGCTTGTAAAAGGATCAAATGTCGAATACGCCTCGAGGGTCTCGATCTGTTTGGCAACGGCATCCGCAATTTCTTTGCGCCCATGACCGACTGCGCAATACCAAAGACTGGCCATGCCGTCAACTAGTTCGTTGCCCTTGTCGTCCCAAACGAGAGCACCCTTGCCACGTACAAGCTTGATGAAGTTGTCTTTTGTTGGTTTGGCAAACGGGTGCAAAAATGCATTGCGGGCTTGATTCACAACAGTTCACGCTAGTTCGTCGCATCGCTCTAGGCTTATGGGCTGATGAAAGGCTTGATTCTCTCTGGTGGTGCCGGCACGCGGTTAAGACCAATTACTCATACGAGCGCCAAACAGCTTGTACCAATTGCGAATAAGCCGATCTTGTTTTATGGAATAGAAGCGATGGCACGAGCGGGCATTCGCGAGATTGGCATCATTGTCGGCTCGACGCGTGAAGAAATCAAATCTGCGGTCGGCGATGGCAGCCAATTCGGTGTCAAAGTTACGTACATTCCTCAAGATGAACCCCTCGGCTTGGCGCACTGCGTGTTGATCGCCGACAAGTTTTTAGGTGATGACGATTTCATCATGTACTTGGGCGACAACATGCTCGAGCAAGGCCTTGAAGAGTTCGTCACTGATTTCGAAAGTGCCCGCGCAAGCAAAAAAGAGAGCGAAAAGCCGTCGGCGCAGATCTTGTTGTGTCACGTTGAAGACCCACGACATTTTGGTGTTGCTGAAGTGGATAAAAACGGACACGTGGTTCGGTTGGTTGAAAAACCAAAAGATCCACCATCTGATCTGGCGTTAGTCGGTGTTTACTTATTCGACAAGACAATCAACAAAGCAGTGCGTTCAATTAAGCCTTCTGCGCGCGGCGAACTTGAAATTACAGACGCAATTCAGTGGCTGGTCGACAACAAACTTTCGGTGCGACACAAAGTTTTGCAAGGCTGGTGGATCGATACTGGCAAAAAAGACCCGCTACTTGAGTGCAATCGTCTCGTACTTGATGCGATGACACCGCGTATGAATGGCACTGTCGATGCCGCATCGCAAATTCAGGGGCGCGTAACTATTGAGAAGGGCGCGAAGATTTCAAATTCGCGAATTCGCGGGCCCGTGGTCATTGGGCCAGATGCGATTGTTGAAGATAGCTACATCGGACCATATACATCTCTCGGCAAAAATTGCCGTGTAATCAAATCAGAGATGGACCATTCTGTCGTACTCGATGGAAGTTCGATTGTGGGAGTTTCTAAACTCACAGACTCATTGATTGGTCGAGATGTCGAAGTGATTAGAAGTTTCCAACAACCACGAGCTTTGCGATTAATGCTCGGCGACGATTCGAAAGTTGAGCTTGAGTAATGGCAAAAAT